>Ga0207697_10000352_pt1 | contig 25702 bp, 24 predicted proteins | sample KBSSwiS5withPhiX_FD_184293 | JGI IMG/M metagenome (GOLD analysis project Ga0207697, IMG submission 184293) | Switchgrass rhizosphere microbial communities from Kellogg Biological Station, Michigan, USA, with PhiX - S5 (SPAdes) (version 2) | ecosystem: Host-associated > Plants > Roots >... | reverse complement strand
CGTAAAGCCAGCAGATTTACAGTCTGCCCCGTTTGGCCACTTCGGTACCTACCCGTCAGTGTGAGCGTTGATATAGGCGCGCAGGGTGTGGCTCGCAAGTAATTTGGGCGCTCCTATTCGCGACGTATACCCGGCTTCGCGCCGAGTGAAGTTTGGGTATCTGAAATGACGAAGCTCGAATGATAAGTAGGATCAGAGGTGGCTTTCAAAAATACACCGGTGACCTTTGGATTTGGTCACTCGTCATTAACTCAAAGACGGCAGCTTAGGCTTGGCGGGCGACCACAGTCGCAATCACAAACACATTATCAGCTGTAGAACTCCGCAATCGCGCCGATCACGTATCGCTGCGCTTCGCGGGATATCTCCGGATAAATGGGAAGTGCCAGCGTCGCGCGCGCGGCACGTTCCGTTTCCGGGAAATCTCCCCCCTGGTACCCGAGATAGGCAAAAGATTTTTGCTCGTGCAATCCCACTGGGTAATAAATCGCCGTCTGGATCTCACGCTTGGCCAGGTGTTCTCGCAAGGCATCGCGCTTCGGCGCGCGGACAACGTATTGATGATAAATGTGGTGGTTCGTCGGACCACGATCACGATAAGGTTCGGCTGGCAGAGCAATCGTTCCCGCCAACCCGACCCGCGCGAATTCCGCACCGTAAAAATCCGCAGCGCCACGTCGCGCTGCTGACCAATCATCGAGATGCGGGAGTTTAACAGCAAGAATTGCCGCCTGGATTTCGTCGAGACGGAAATTGCCGCCGATCACATGATGATGGTAGTGAGGCTGCATCCCGTGCTCTCTGAGGATGCGCAATTCCCCGGCTAGTTGGTTATCCCGGCAAATGATCATTCCGGCGTCACCGGCAGCTCCCAGGTTTTTTGACGGATAGAAGCTGAAAAAACCTGCCTTTCCCATCGCTCCCGCCTTTGCTGTTTTGCCGGCAAATGAATATTCTGCGCCGATTGCCTGGGCCGCGTCTTCGATCACATCAAGCCTGTAGCGCTCGGAGATTTTATGGATCGCATCCATTTCGCAGCACAAACCAAACAAATGAGCTGGAACAATCGCACGGATACGCAAACGTCCATCGCCTGTCTCGATAGGGGAAACTGCTTGCCGCGCCGTAGCGTGGCGAAGGCGGGTTAGCTTCCGCCGTTTGGCCTGTGGAAAAACCAGCTCTTCCCCTATGTTCTCACATTCGTTCTCAAGAAACCTTTCAAGCGCTGCTGCTGAAATGTTGTAAGTCACCGGATCGATATCCACGAACAACGGCGTCGCCCCCGTGCGTGCTATGCATCCAGCCGTGGCAAAAAAAGTGTAAGGCGTCGTGATGACGGCGTCCCCCTGTCCAATTCCAAGCGCCATCAAAATGGCTAGTAACGCGTCTGTGCCAGACGAAACACCGATGGCGTGCGATGCCTTGCAATAACCGCAGATCGCTTTCTCGAAAGCTTCCACATGCGGGCCGAGGATGAAACGTTGACTCGTTAGGACGTCGTCGATGGCCTCGCGGATTGGCTCGGCGAGCGTGCGATATTGTTCGCTAAGATCGAGCAACGGGACGCGCATGTGCTTCCAAAGCATGGCAGTTTCAGTCTGCCGTTCAATGCCAACTTTGCCGAAATCACGCAGCGTTGACCCTGCACGTCGAGCAGGATAGCCTGTCATTCATGGCCTTATTACGCGGGCTTTTCTGGCTTGTTCTATTCGTTGTTCTGGCTTTTTCCTTTGTCGTTCTGTTCGAGTACGGGCCGCATAACTTTGCGAACGGTTTTCAAAAGGAATTTGCCCGCGTGAAAACGTTCGTCGTGAAGCAGACAGAGAAAGTCCAGAAATCCAGAAAACAGCACTGATTTTTTACTCGACGAATTCTACTTCGATTGGAGCAGCGATGTAACCTTTGTCGCGTGCGTCGCCCAGCAATTTGCGAATGGCGGTGCGTCCAATCTCCCCGTAATCGAGCGTAAATTCGTTCACGTACATGCCGATGAACTTGCTGGCGAGGTCTGCATTCATCTCACGTGCATAAGGGAGAGCATGGCGCACGGCCTCATCCCGATGCGCCAGACCGAACTCGATGCTTTCCCGGATAATTTCGACTAAATCGCGCTGGATTGGATGCGGAATATCCTTGCGCAGCACATTGCCGCCAAGCGGAAGCGGCAAGCCCGTTTCGCGTTTCCACCATTCGCCAAGATCGATGACTTTTTCGAAACCCGACCGCTCGTAGGTGAGCTGACCTTCGTGAATGATTAGACCGACGTCGGCGCGCCCGCTCCTCACGGCGTCAAAAATCTGATCGAACGGCACAACGACGTAATCAAATCCCCCAAGAAAAAGCTCCAGTGCAAGAAACGCACTCGTCATCTTGCCCGGCACCGCAATTTTCTTGCCGCTCAGGAATTCCCGCGCCTCGGCGTCGTGGGTCGAATCCGCATTCAGCGTTGAGCGCTTCCTTATGACAACCGGCCCATATCCATCCCCCATGCTCGCGCCACACGGCAGCAGCGCATATTTGTTCGCGACATACGGATACGCGTGGATTGAGATGGCAGAGATATGAAGCTCCCCTCGGAGCGCACGCTCATTCAGCGTTTGAATATCTTCCAGGCGATGTTCGAATCGATAACCGCGCAGATCGATTTTGTTTTCCGCAATCGCGTAGAACATGAACGCGTCATCCGGATCAGATGAATGACCTAACGTAAATACATCGCGCTCCGGGCCCATGGCCGAACGCTATCCGCGTCGCTTGCCTGTGCAACGCGGCGTATCTGGCGGGGTGCGACGCGCGAGTCTAGGATCTTCCGGCGGCGCGCTTCTTCGCGATCGCTTGCTCGATCTCCTGCTGGCGGATGGTCTGCAGCTGCTGATACTGCGCGGGACTAAGAATTTTCTGCAATTGCGGCGCGGTTTCGCTGTGGATGGCCCGGAGCTGCCTCATCTTCTGCATTCCCGAAAGCGAAGTATTCTTCTTGAGCGCCTCGATCTTGGGACCCTCGTCCTTGAGGATCGGTAGCATCTGCATCTTTTGTTGTGGCGTTAGTTTGAGTTGTTGCGACAACATTTGTAATTTCGCCGCCGGATCAGTGGTCTGGCCGGGCGCAGCGGGCGCCAAAGTCAGAAACGCAAAGAAGCATGCGGCGGATGTCAGGAGCGTGAAGTGTTTTTTCATGGCTTGGGTTGCTGCTCTTAGCAAAACCATTAATGATCTGTCAAGCATTTCTCTTTGGGTAGGTCTTCGCAAAAAAGGCCAGCGGCCGAGTTCACCCAGCAGGTACAGCGCGCGCCGGCCACAGTTGCAGTTTGCGTTCGCTAGGCTGTTCCGGTAGCCTCAGGCGCATGGCGAGGTCCGGTCTCGGCAAAGGTCTTGGCGCGCTCATTGGAACTCCCAAGACCCCGGTGCGAGCAGATGCTGTCGAGTCGGGGGAAAGGGTTCACCAGATTGATCTCGCGAATATTGTCCCAAGCGCGTTGCAACCGCGCAAGGATTTTGCCCGGGAAGCATTGCAGGAATTGGTCGATTCAATTCGGCAGCACGGCATTATTCAACCGCTCATCGTCAGGCAGGTTGGAGCGCGATTTGAGCTTATTGCCGGTGAGCGGCGGTGGCGCGCCGCGCAGGAAGCTGGTTTGACTCAAGCGCCGGTAATTATTCGGAGTGCGGGCGACATGGAAGTCCTCGAACTGTCCCTGATCGAAAATTTGCAGCGGGCCGACCTGAACCCGATCGAAGAGGCGCAGGGCTACGCCAGGTTAGCCAGTGAGTTCCGGATGCGGCAGGAAGACATCGCGCTGAAGGTGGGGCGGAGCCGCGCGGCGGTAGCCAACGCAATGCGATTGCTTGATTTGCATCCACAAGTGCAAATCTGGCTCGCACAGGATTTGCTGTCGGTTGGTCACGCAAAAGTGTTGCTGGCATTAAAAGTGCCGGAGGAACAGCTGTTAGCTGCGGAAACTGTGTTGCGCCGCAATGCCACGGTTCGTTCCACCGAACGGCTGGTAGCACGCCAGCTCGGAATCGGCCGTTCCCGGCGACGGTCCCGCCGCGCCGGGAGTGAACAAGCAGTTAGCTCGGCGGCAGTCGAGGAGTTACAGAATCGGTTACAAGAGCATCTCGCGACGCACGTGACGATTCATCACGGAGAGAAGCGCGGACGGATCGAGATCGAATATTATGGAGACGACGATCTCCAACGGATCGTCACTGCTCTCGGGCTGACGCCGAGCGAAAGCTGACTTTGCCCCCAAAAAAATTTGCGGTCGGGCTGGCATCCCGATGGGCGGTTAATTCTTGATAAAGCTGATGTCTCCGCTGCGTTCCACACGTGCGAGTCGAATCTTGGAAAGCTCATCGGTGTGGGCATGGAGGCGCATGTCCTCCTCCAAATCGTGCATTGAGACGTGGTTGCGTCGCATCATGCGAAGATCGCATTCGCCATTGCGGACAATAGTGTCAGGAGAGCCCTTAACCAAAATTCCAAACCGATGAGAGCGGTCTGCCAGATGGGCGAAGAGCCGATGGAGCAACACCAGAACAACGCCTCCGCCGATGGTGGCAAGAAAAGGCGCCGAACCGTTGATGGCGCGTGAAAGCACGGCAGCGAGAATGACGAGAAGAATGGCATCGAACGGGGTCTTCCGTGCGAGCGAACGTTTGGTGCCGAATCGGACCATCACCAACGTCGCAAGAAAAACGAGGATTCCACGAAGGGAAATTTGAACAAACGTCAAATCGCGCGGTTCGACGCCCAAACCGAGTAATGTTTCAAAAAAGTTCAAGAATGCATTCATAGAATAAGAGTGTATCGCTGGAAAAAACTTTGTCGCGGACATGCCGGTTTTGAGGAGGGTAGGCTCAACGAAATACATGGGACTCCTAATCGGAAAGACTCGTTTCGTTTCCGGCTTGAGTTTGTCGCTCTTGCACGCGGAACTTTCGCATGGCATAAGACCACGCTCGACCGGTTCGAACCGCCCGGAGCATATCGAATTATGCCGACAGTCCCACCTCCTTCCCGCGATGCGGTCCTTGAAACGCGTGTGTTTTGGGAGCGATTTAAATACCAGATCGTCGCTGGTTTAATTATCCTCCTGGTCGCCCTTGTCGGTTTTATCGGTTATCGGTTTTATTCCGATCGCCAGGCAGCCACGGCATCAACGTTATTAGCCAGCGCAAAAGGCGCGCAAGATTACGAACAGTTGATTGCGCGTTACCCGGATACTCCGGCTGGCGCCGATGCTTATCTTCTGCTCGCCGAAGTTCAGCGCCGTGAAGAAAAGTTCGCAGAGGCAAATGCCACGCTTCAGGTTTTTGTCACGAAAAACCCAAATCACGAATTCGTGAGCACGGCGCGCATGTCGATGGGAGCCAATTTAGAATCGATGGGAAAAAGCGACGAGGCGCTCTCATTGTACCAACAGATCGCATCAAGGTATCCAAACAGCTTCAATGCCCCGCTGGCGCTGCTATCGCAAGTGTACCTTTTGAAAGCCAAAAACCAAACCGAGGAGGCGCGCCGCATTTGCGAGACCATTCTGACACAATACCGCACGAGTTTTTGGGCTGGCGAGGCGTTCCAGGAGTTGCGCCTGCTGAAACCAAGCGCGCCTCCGGAGCCGGCAGCGACCCCAACGATCCCGCCGTTCTTGGTGCGCCCGCCGATGGCAGAACCGCAAGCTGCGCCGAATACTCCACAAGCTGCACCGCCGCCAAGTTCAAAACACCAGAGATAAAAACTCTCGTGTCCAGGTCAGACGCGGGGCATGAAGCGATTACCGTTTCGAGAACTGGAAACGCTTGCGCGCGCCAGGCTGCCCAGATTTTTTTCGCTCTTTCATACGCGGATCTCGGCGGAGCAAACCTTCGTTCTTCAGCAAACCACGCAAATTGCCATCTACTTGAAGAAGAGCGCGCGCAACGGCGAGTTGCACCGCGCCTGCCTGTCCGCTGGCGCCACCTCCGCTGGCGTTGATCGAGAGGTCGTAGGCATTCACGGCCTTTGCAGTTTGAAGCGGTTGCAGCACGACGTTCTGCAACGGCGTAGTCGGAAAGTAATCTTCAAAGCTCCGGCCGTTGACGTCGATCTTGCCACTGCCCGGCGCCATCCGAACCCTGGCAACCGACGTCTTGCGGCGACCTGTGGCAGTGAATTCCTGGGTTTCTGGCATAAGATCATCCTTTCAGGCGAGTTTGACCACGTGTGGCTGCTGCGCGGCATGGGGATGTGAATCGCCGCGATAGACTTTAAGTTTGCGATAAATTGCGCGACCGAGCCGGTTGTGCGGAATCATCCCGCGCACGGCACGCTCGATCAGTAACTCCGGATGCCGAACACGGCGCTGCCGGAAATTCTCGGATTTGTGACCACCCACGTATCCTGAAAAGGCCATGTAGCTTTTCTGATCCTCTTTTTTCCCGCTCAAGCGCACTTTCTCGGCATTGATCACGACGACAAAATCCCCCGTATCGACGTGCGGCGTGAAGATTGCTTTCTCTTTGCCGCGCAATAAGTTCGCGGCCCTTACTGCGACTTGGCCCAACACCTGGTCCTTGGCGTCGATCACCCACCATTTACGCGGGACTTCGCTGGCTTTTGCAGAAAAGGTCGTCATAGGGCGGAAAAGGCAGGAAAACTACGGGCGACGACAGAAAGTGTCAAATTGCGGCGGCGGTAGGACAATTCCCTTGCACCTCGAATCTTCAATTCTTTCTTAACGCCTGGCAAATGGCGGTTGACCATTTCGCGGCGCCAACGGCATAAAATCCCAGTTGGCGGCTGACACAGCCGCCCTACAATTGTAGGCAGGTTGGTGAAACGCCTCGCACAATGAAAACTACCACCACGAAAACCGCGATCACACCGCGCCGCGATGAAGACTTTCCCGAATGGTATCAGCAAGTCATTCGCGCAGCCGAGCTGGCCGAGCCCTCAGATGTGCGCGGTTGCATGGTGATCCGTCCCTGGGGATACGGCATTTGGGAGAATATCCAGCGGCAGCTTGATGCGATGTTTCGGGCGACCGGGCACCGTAACGCATATTTTCCACTTTTTATTCCGCTTAGTTTCTTCGCTAAGGAAGCGGAACACGTCGAAGGTTTCGCAAAAGAATGCGCCGTGGTCACCCACACACGGCTGGAAACGGATACGGAGGGAAAATTGCGTCCAGCGAGCGCATTGACCGAGCCACTGGTCGTCCGGCCTACCTCGGAAACGATCATTGGCGCCAGCTACGCTAAATGGGTGCAATCCTACCGCGACTTACCGATCCTCATCAATCAATGGGCAAACGTTGTCCGCTGGGAAATGCGGCCGCGTCTCTTTTTGCGCACCACCGAATTTCTATGGCAGGAAGGACACACCGTCCATGAGAGCGAGGCCGAGGCGCGTGCCGAAGCGAAGTTAATTCTCGAGCTTTACGAGCGGTTCGTCCGCGATCATCTCGCGATTCCGGTTTTCACCGGCGAAAAATCGGAGAGCGAACGTTTCCCCGGCGCGGTGCAAACGTTATCCATCGAAGCGATGGTGCAAGACCGGAAAGCGATCCAGGCTGGCACCTCGCATTTTCTCGGTCAGAACTTTGCGCGAGCAAGCGGCATCCAATTTCAGACTCGCGAAGGCAAGCAGGAACTTGGTTGGACCACCAGCTGGGGGATGAGTGCCCGCCTCATTGGCACGGTCGTCATGGCCCACAGCGACGACGACGGCCTGGTATTGCCGCCGCGTATCGCGCCAACGCAGATAGTGATTCTGCCAGTCACGCCAAAGGAAGAAACGCGGGGCGCGGTGCTCGAAGCTTGCGATAAGCTCGCGAAAGAGTTGCGCGAGAGTCGGTACGCTGATCTTCCGATCGAAGTGGAAGTCGATCGGCGCGATCTCGGCGGCGGCGTCAAGAATTGGGAGTGGATCAAGAAAGGTGTGCCACTGCGCCTGGAGATCGGGCCGCGCGACCTCGAAACAAGATCACTCGAAGTCAGCCGCCGCGATCAGCCTGTAAAGACCAAGGAATCGATGCCAATGGAAGAGTTCGTAGCGCGCGCCCCGGAATTCCTCACGTTGATTCAGAATAGTCTGTACGAGCGGGCGAAGAAATTCCGGGATCAGAACACGCGTATGATCGATTCGAAAAAAGAGTTCTACGATTTCTTTACTCCGAAAAATTCCGCCAAACCGGAAACCCACGGCGGCTTTGCTCTCGCGTACTGGAACGGTTCGCGCGAAGTCGAGGAACAAATCAAGAATGACCTCAAAGTCACCATTCGCGTCATTCCGCTCGATGAAATATCCGAACCTGGCCGCTGCATTTTCACTGGAGAACCAGGAGCCCGGCGCGTCGTCTGGGCAAAGTCGTACTAGGCTTCGTCCACGACAGTGTCACCAAGGGCGGGTCGGAAACCGCGGTGCTTGACTATTGACGGCGCACCGGGCCCCTGTTTATTCCCGCTGTCGCCGTGGAATTGAAGCTTTACAGTCGCGAATGGTGCTCGTGGTGCATTGACGCGAAGGAGTATCTCACCGAGAGAGGATACCGGTTCAATATCATTGATGTGGGCCGAGATCGACAAGCATACGCGGAGATGAAAAGGCTTTCCGAGCAGACCTACGTTCCAACTTTTGTGGCTGGGGATAGGGTCCTGGCTAATTTCGATACCGATCAACTCGAGAAATTTCTGAACGAGCACCAGATCGATCCCTAATGCTTTTTGGCCTCTTCCTGACGCTCGGCGTGGCGGTGCTCAGCATCGCTTTGCGCAGTTTTGAAAATTCGTATTCACAGAAAGCGGGCGCGCTTGGGATTCTTGTCGCCACTTTCCTCGCGATTTATTTTATTAGTAACAGCTGGGTCTTGGGTATTGCCGCCGCGGTGAGCTGGCTCTTTTTGCCGTGGCTGGAAATTCTCACTCGAATTCGCGCGCTTCGGCTGCCGAAGGAAAAACAACTCCGGCCAAAAAGCCCGCCGTCCTCGGATACTTTCCCAGCGCTGAGAGAGATCACGCGCGAGATCGAGGACGAAGGGTTCGTGCATGTGGGTGACGCCGGATGGGATTGGGAGGATTACCGCCAGTTTTTCCGCTTGTTTTACAGGGAGGAGGACCGAACGCAGGCCGTCATCTGCCTGAACGAACAGCATGATCTCTCGTTTTATTATCTGCGAATTTCTTCGCGGGCAAAAGACGGCGTCACTTGGACGACGTGGAATTATCCGCTCTCCTACGGCTTAAAGCTGACTCCCCAGTTCCGCATCAATCGCCAGCGGCCGGATCAATCATTCTGGCAGCTTCATCAAAGCCATCGCGATTTTCTACGCCGGAACGGCGTGAGTGCGGACATGATCGATGCGCTTGATGAAGAGCGAATTCAAACGGAAATGGAAAACGATCTCCGCGATCAAATCGCGCATAACATCGATAAGGGTGTGCTGAAACAAACCGCGACAGGCGATATAAAATATTCCTGGCGCGGAATGATTTATCTTTGGTGCCAGTTTCTGGTCGATCTCGTGCGGTTGTAAACCCTGAATGTCGAAACGCGAAGGAATTGTTAAAATCCAAAGGCCGAGCAAGATCTCGATCTTGTGCTAGCCGTTTTGGGTTTCGTCACTCAGCATTCGGGCTTCGTCATTTTCCTCACACCTTCATGATCTCAGCTTCTTTGTGCTTGAGATGATCATCGACGGATTTGACGAAACGATCCGTTAGCTTTTGCACGTCGGCTTCCAGATCGTGCAATCCATCTTCGCTTAATTCGGCGGCGGCTTTAAGTTTTTTCGCTTCATCGAGCGCCGTGCGTCGGTTGCTTCGCACGCGGACGCGCGCTTCCTCCGCCATTTTGCCGAGCGAACGCACGAGATCCTTGCGGCGCTCTTCGGACAATTCCGGAATCGGTAGTCTGATAATTTTTCCGTCAACCGCCGGCATGATGCCGATCTTCGATTCCTTTAGGGCCCTCTCGATATCCGGCACGGTGCCCGCATCAAAAGGTTGAACAACGAGCAAACGCGGCTCCGGTGTTGTGATTAGCGCGAGTTGTTTCAGTTTCATGGTCGATCCGTACGCTTGCACATCGACATTCTCCACCAATCCAGGCGAGGCTTTTCCGGTGCGCACCGCAGCAAATTCGTGGATCATATAGTCGACGCTTTTTTCCATCGACATTTCGGCCTCCAGAAGAATGTCGTCTCTGCTCATGCTGCTGAAGTTTTACGTCGGTTGCGGATCATCGCAAACCAGGGTCCCGACTTTTCGCCCGAGAACAGCATCACGGATGTTGCTGGGCTTGTTCATATCGAAAATCACGATCGGGATCTTGTTGTCCATGCAAAGGCTGAAGGCGGTCGAATCCATGATCTGCAACCGTTTTGTCAGCGCTTCGGTGAATGTAAGGCGATCGTAGAATCTCGCGTCTGGGTGAGTATTTGGGTCTTGATCATAGACGCCGGCGACTTTAGTGGCTTTCAGGATGACGTCGGCGCGAATCTCGCTAGCGCGCAGGGCGGCGGTCGTGTCCGTCGAAAAATAGGGATTACCTGTCCCGGCGGCGAAAATAACAACGCGGCCAAGTTCGAGATGCCGGATGGCGCGGCCCAAAATGAAGGGCTCGGCCACGTTTTTCATTTCGATAGCCGTTTGAACGCGCGTTTCAACCCCGATCTCGGTGAGTGTGCTCCGCAACGCCAGTCCGTTGATAACGGTGGCTAGCATGCCCATGTAATCGGCTGTGGTGCGGTCCATGCCGCGGTGCGACGCAGAAACTCCGCGCCAGATATTTCCCCCGCCAATCACGATCGACACCTGGACACCGAGATCGCGAACATCCCGTATGCGCTCGGCGATTTCACGCACGACACCCAGCGAAATATTGTCGCGTCCGCCACGCTCCTGGAATGCTTCACCGCTCAACTTGAGCACAATGCGTTTATAAGCTGGCGTTTCCGTTTGCATGAACCGCCATCATCAAACAAAAGATATCGAATCTTGAAAAGTACAAACACGCTGTCATCCCGAGCCGCGAAGACGGGGAGGGGCCTCGCCTAGAAAGTTTCGGCACACAAAGTAATTAGTGTAATCAATCAGCTTGTGTGACGTCCTTCGCTTCGTTCAGGATGACAACACGTGAAATCCGCGCACGAATTCGCTCGCGCTCATGCGCAGCTTGCCTTCCAGTTGCACTTCGCTCAACGAAAGCGCGCCTGTTCCGGCGGTAATGACAAGCTCCTTGTCGCTTTGTAAAAAATTCCCTGGCTTTCCGCTAAGATCGACAATTGCGGCCGAAAAAATCTTCAACTTTCGCATCCCCAGCGAGGCAATCTCTGTAAACGTACCCGGCCACGGATTGAACGCGCGAATTTTTCGCTCAATTACTTCGGCGGGCTCCGACCAGTCGATTTTGCCGTCGTCGCGAGTCAGTTTCGGCGCGTAAGTAGCGAGCGCATTGTCTTGCGGAATGCGCGGCGCATTGTCTTTCGCGAGCATCTGCAAAGCCTCGTGCAATGCGTCGGGTGCGACCTGCGCCAATCGGTCATGTAATGCGCCTCCCGTATCGGTCGGCGAGATGTCGATCCTGCGCTGCAAGAGGATATCGCCGGTATCGAGGCCTTCAGCCATGTACATCACAGTGATGCCCGTTTCGGAATCGCCCGCCGCAATCGCGGCTTGGATCGGCGCGGCTCCACGCCAGCGCGGCAAAAGGGATGAATGCAAGTTCAGACAAGCAATCCGCGGAATCTCGAGCACACTACGCGGGAGGATTTGTCCATAAGCCATTACAACAATCGCATCCGGTTGCAGCGGGCGGATTTCTTCGATGGCTTGTCGATCTTTGACCCGTGCCGGTTGCAAGATTGGGACCTTGCTCTCGGTTAACTCTCTCTTTATCGGTGGCGGCTCGATGTGTTGCGCGCGTCCAACCGGTTTGTCCGGCTGCGTCACAACCCCAACTATTTCGTGTTCCGACTTCAGCAGAGCTTGCAGCGTCGGCACGCCGATTTCGCCAGCGCCGATGAAAACGATGCGCATGCCGAATTACGGCGTCAGCTCATGCACCGTCGCGGATCGGCGCCGACGCCGTCCGGTAGTCGCTTGTGCCATCAATTTTTCGCCGGCAGTGATCTCACGCCGGCCGACCGACGATCCGCACCCGCTGCACAAATAATCGTAGATCTCTCGGTCTGGCAGGACTAAAAGCAATCGCTCGCGCACCGGCATCGCGGCTTTACATTTTTCGCAGTAGAGGCTCGAAGCGGTGAAATTTTCAAACTGTTGCTGGTTCATACACGCCGTCGTTCACGCTCTCCAGGATGTCGAGCAGAACTTTGGCGGGCGGCTGAGTCGCGTCAACCACGGTGATCAGCTCTTCCCCATAATGGGAGAGTACGGGTTTCGATTCCGTTTCGTAGATGTCAAGGCGGCGCTGGATAACCTGATCGTTCGCGTCGTCGAGGCGGTTATCTTTCAGGGCGCGCTTTTTCAGCCGTGAAAACAGCGTTTCGTGGCTCGGGCAGGAGAGGTAAAACACTTTTTTCACGTCGATCATTTCCTCCATGATTTTGGCCTGGCCGACGTTCCGCGGAATCCCATCAAGGACGAGTGTGTCGATGTCTGGCTTAAACTTGTGCGCGTCTACCGCCGCGTCGATTGCCTCCCGCCAGAGCTCGACAGTGATCTCATCCGGCACGAGCTGACCCTTGCTGGAGTATTCAAGGAAGGCCTTGCCTACTTTTGTACGGGTGTCAATCGAGCGAAATACATCGCCGCAGGCACAATGATAAAAGCGCGGGATTGTGCCCAGCGTCTTGCCCTGCGTCCCTTTGCCGCTGCCAGGCGCGCCAAAGAGGATAAACGTATTATATCTCATCATCGAAATCGGTTTATATCGCAGGCGGGCCAGAGCCGAAAAGCACAATCGACCGGCTAATTTCCACCCGTGCCCGGATCGACATTTACGCGCCGCCCAGCGCGATCGAAGCGGACGTTGCCATCGATCAACGCGAAAATCGTGTAATCTCGGCCGAGCCCAACGTTTTTTCCCGGCAGAAACTTCGTCCCGCGCTGGCGCACAATGATGTTGCCCGCGACGACCATCTCGCTGCCGAATTTCTTCACCCCCAGCCGCTTGCTGACGCTGTCGCGGCCGTTTTTAACGCTGCCTTGTCCTTTTTTATGAGCCATTTCTTAAAGTTGAGAGTTGAGAATTGGATGTTGAGCGTTGGACGTTTACTCCCCCTCTTTTTCGCCTGCTGCTTTCTTCGCTCCGACACTAATCGACTTGATCTTCACCCGGGTCAGCTTTCGACGGTGGCCGACCGTGCGATGATAACCTTTGCGCCGTTTGAACTTGAACGCGATGACTTTTTTGTCTTTGCGCTGTTCGACGACTTCGGCGGTGACCTTGGCGCCAGAGATAAGCGGGTTTCCGTGTGTGAGATCTTTCCCGTCGGCATACATCAAGACATCGCCAAACGTCGCTGTCTTCCCCGCCTGAACGTCAAGAAGATCGACATCGATTGTATCGCCTTCTGCGACACGATACTGTCGTCCACCTGTTTTGATAATTGCGTAAGCCATAGGTTTTTCTGGTGGAGAAAAGCCGCGCAAAGTTCCATGGAAGTGCGGCTTTGACAAGCAAAAAGGGTGTGGTCGTCGGCCTCTGAACGACGCGGCGTGATGGCCTCCCTAGACGCCACATTTGGCAGAAAGAAGCGTTTACGCCCCGGAAATCAATAGGACAATCTCACCTTTCGGAGGATGTGTCTGGTAATGAGCCAACAGCTCGCTGGCCGGGCCTCTCCGAAATTCCTCGAACTTTTTGGTGAGTTCGCGCGCGACGCAGAGTTGCCGATCGGGGAGGATGTCGATACATGCAGCGAGCGTTTTGGCTAATCGGTAGGGCGATTCGAAGAAGATTGTTGTTTCTTCGCGGTTAATGGCAGTGCGCAATTCGCGTTCACGCTGGCCACTTTTTGCCGGCAGAAATCCACGAAAGCAAAATTTCTCAGCTGAAAATCCCGAACCGACAAGCGCGGCCAGAATCGATGACGGTCCGGGAACGACCACGAACGGCAGCCGGCGTTTAATGCATTCGCGAATGAGACGCGCTCCGGGATCAGAGAGCCCGGGCGTCCCGGCGTCGGTAATCAACGCGACGTCTTCGCCGGTGGCGAGGCGCTCGACTAGTTGCGCGGCCCGCATCGCCTCATTGTGCTGGTGATAACTGAGGAGGGGCTTTTTGATTTCGAAATGCTTCAACAACATCCCGGAATGGCGGGTGTCTTCAGCCGCGATCACATCCACTGATTTCAACACTTCAAGCGCGCGCAACGTGATGTCCCCCAAGTTGCCGATTGGTGTGGAGACGACATAAAGCATCCCGTATCATCCGGCTAAAATCGATCCTTTGCCATTAATACGCCAGCAAGGCGAAAGAATTGGACGCGCTGGTCTCATTCCAATAAAGCCGAGTTGTCGACTCTAAACGAATTCAGGAAAAGGAGGCGTATATTGATGAAAGGCATTTATTTGTTGGCGCTGGCACCACTTGCTTTGGTGGGCTGCGCCACTGAACCGACGACGGTGACAACTACGACAACTACGCGAGAGGTGACAACAGGCGTCCCGACTCGAGAGGTGATAGTGACCAGGACTCCACCAGCCGTTCGAGTTGAAACGCAGACGGTCGCGCCGGGGCCCGGATATGTCTGGACAAGGGGTTATTGGCGATGGGCCGGAGCCGACTATACTTGGGTGCCGGGCAGTTACGTCGTGCGTCCAAGGCCGGCTGCTATGTGGGTCGAAGGCCGATGGGTGGCCAGAAGTGGCGGCTGGGTGTGGATGCCGGGTCACTGGCAATAAGCCGAGCGGAACAGGGATTGGTTTCGCCCGATATTTTTTTTCAGGCTGATTCCTTTTCGTGACGTGGTATCGTAGTTGCCGGTATCGTCCGAGTTGTGGGATCATAGGCTATGAAACCGACGGGTCCGTCCGCTGCCGGGAAGAGGTGCTTTCCGCAGACGGATTACCTTTTTCATTCCGGTTTCGCCCAATGGCGCGGGCATTCCTCGCCCTACGACGGAGAGGGCAGATCGGAGTTCCGGACCTTTTACAATTTAAGATGTGAATTCCGGATCGAAGCGGCGCGGGAGCTGGCGAAGGAGATGGTAGTTTTTGCGCTCATCCTTTTGGCGGCGGCCTGGCCGGTAATCTATATGGTGATCACCGTCGTTAAATTATTGAGCAAGGAACAGCCGTAGCTGTAATTCCCGCGCGGCCTTGGGCGATCGCAAAGTTGGTTCGGCAGACGCGATACGCGCACGCCATGTAGGCAAAAATGCCTGTGTCATTGTCGCTTCGGCCAAAGAAATTCGTCACGATATTCTGGCGTCTGCTCGGGGGCGAAACCGTGGCGCGTAATATTTTCGGTCACTACACGTGGCACTAAAAATTGGAGCAGATAATCCGCGCCACCGGCTTTGGTGCCGCTGCCGCTCATCTTGAATCCGCCGAATGGATGCCGGCCCACCACTGCGCCTGTGCACGACCGGTTGATATAAACGTTACCGGCTTCGATCTGCGCTTTTGCGCGCTCGATGTTCGCTGGACTACGCGAGAAGAACCCGGCCGTTAGGGCGTAATCAGTCCCGTTGGCAACCGCGATTGCTTCGTCAAGATCGCGCACCTTTAAGACGCTAATCACCGGCCCGAAAATTTCCTCCCGGGCAATGCGCATATTTGGTTTCACATCCGAAAAAATCGTTGGCGGAATAAAGAAACCTTTGGCCGGCACATCTTCGCGTTGATAAGCAAGCCTGGCCTCCGACTTGCCGATCTGAATGTACTCCAAGATTCGATTGTATGCGGCCTCGTCAATTACTGGACCGACAGTGATCCCCGGTTCTTCCGGATTCCCAACCCGCACGCTTGCCGCCGCTTTGATCAAACGTTCCATCACACGGTCATAATTTTCCTCGAGCAGAATCAGACGGGATAGTGCAGAACATTTTTGCCCCTGGTAACCGAAGGCCGAGTAAGTGCAATCAACGATGGCTTCATCCAGATCGGCATCCGCATCAATAATAACTGCATTTTTACCGCCCATCTCACAGACCACGCGCTTTAGTTCCCTTTGACCCGGTCGCGTGATTCCAGCGCTTTGCCAAATTCGCAGACCGACTTCGCGCGACCCAGTGAACGCAATCAAATCGACGTCTTTGTGATCGACGAGGTGCGCGCCCATGACCGATCCCTTGCCCGGAAGAAAGTTCAGCACGCCGGGTGGCACGCCGGCTTCTTCCAGAATTTCCATCAACATCGCGCCGCAAACGGCCGATTGCTCCGCCGGTTTCATAATGACTGTGTTGCCAGTGACAAGCGCAGCGGTTGTCATTCCGCAAAGAATTGCGAGCGGAAAATTCCAGGGTGCAATGACAAAGGCGACGCCGCGCGGCCAGTAATGATAATAACTTTCTTCGCCGGGAACGTGCTGCGTCAGGCGCGGTCGCCCAATGCGACGCATTTGCTGCGCGTAAAAAAGGCAAAAATCGATTGCCTCGCGAATGTCGCCGTCGGCTTCGGTCCAGGGTTTCCCGACTTCAAAAACTTCGAGCGCGGAGAGCTCGAACCGGCGGCGGTCCATGATCGCGGCAGCGCGTTCCAGCAGCTGTGACCGTTGTTCAAATGGCGTCCAGCGCCATTTTTCAAACGCGTCCCGCGCAACCTTGACGGCGCGTTCCGTTTCCGCGATGCCGGCTTCCGCGACTGCGCCGACGACGTCTTCGGGTGAACTCGGATTGATAGAGGCGATTGTTTTGCCGGTGAAGATTTTTTCGCCATTGATGACCAGCGGATATTCCTTACCGAGACGGGTGCGCATTTCGCTCAAAGCCTTGCGCATTTTGTCCTGGTTTTCCTGCTGGCCGAAGCTCGTAAGTGGGGCATTTTCGTAGGTATCGCCCGGCGGTGTATCTAGCGAAAGATTGTAGGAAGGATGTGGCTCTTTCATTGCATTTGTGGTCAGGTTATTTAAACGCGGCAACAAGCCATTTCGGCTCTTCTGCAAAAGCTCCCGGGGGTCGCGCAATAATTCGTCCTGAGAGATGTTTTCCGCAAATTTTGCGCGAAGAAATCCTTCGTTCGAAGTGTTCTCGAGCAGGCGGCGGACGAAATAGGACATCCCGGGCAACAGTTCACCTACGGGGCAATATTCGCGGACACGGTAACCCATTTCGACCAGGGCCCGCTTGATTGGTCCGCCCATGCCATAGAGCAGTTGAAACTCGAAACGGCCGCGATCGATCCCGAGTTCATCCGCGAACGCCTGCGCGTGCGCGATGCTGCGCACATTATGCGAACCGAACGCAGCAGTTACGACTGATTCATTTTCGAGCAGCAAACGCGTGAGCGCTTCGAAATTCGCGTCGCTCTCGGGTTTCTGGGAATAAACCGGGCAATTCCAGTGGTTCTGAGCCGCCCTTATCGTTTCGTGATCCCAATATGCGCCTTTCACCAGCCGCACCGCGAAACGTGTGTCGCGTTCGCGACCCCACTCGATCAGATTGCGCAAGTCGCTTTCGGAGTCGCGCAAATATGCCTGGATGACGATCCCGGCGTGCGGCCAGTCTTTGAACTCTCTGTCGCCGAAAATTTTTTTGAAAAGCTCGAGCGTGATATTTTTGTGCGCGTAGCTTTCCATATCGAAGTTGATAAATGCGCCGCGCTGCCGGGCATGGCGCAGAATGGGGAGCAGCTTCGGCACGAGATGGGCAATGGCATCGGCCGGATCGGCTGGACTAATCTGCGAATAGAGCGCGGAAATTTTGATCGAGACATTTACAATGGGAAACAGGTCTGAATTTCTGCCGAGCGGATCGGTCCAACCCCGGGTCTCTCGCGCGAGGGTTTCCAGCAAATCGAGGCATCGCGCCGCGTATTCGTCGGTCTCGGTTTCGCTGACGACGGCTTCCCCCAGGAGATCGACCGTGAACCCGATTTTCTGCGCGCGCCGTTTGCGCAACGTCTTGACCACATCCCCTGCGTTTTTTCCTGCGATGAATTGGTGCGCTACCCCGGAAACATTCCAGCGCAGAACGCGCCCGCTGAGCCATGGAGCAACGCGCGCCAGACGAACGCCTGCGTGAACAAACGGCGCAAAGCCATCGCGCATGCCGGCGAAATACTCTTCGAGATGTTCGACGATTTCCCTGGACCCGTGGAGAGACGGAAGAACATCCACAAAACGAAACAACTGTAATTTGAACTGTTCATCGCGCATCGAAAGCGCCATGAGCCGTTGATAAAAGCCGGCCTTGCTGAAAAGCGAGTCAGGATGTTGATCAACCAACTGAAGAATGCGTCTGCCGTGTTGCTCGATCTCGCTTTGGAGCGACCTCATGAGCAAAACTAGTCTGCCCTCAGGTGTTCGGCAAAGCGGAACGAGGCCATCTCCACAGCAGCAAAGAAATCTGCCGCCGCACACGGTCAATTTGCGGCCTGTCTTCGAAATAGAAGATGAGGCCGTAGCACATAATTTTGGAGAGCAGATGGAAGAGATTTGCCTGGCGGATTCCGGAGGCCCAGGGCTCGGATCTGTCAGGCAATCTTCTTTGGCGCAAGCGTCAATAAGAACGATATCCGGGTGATGAAGTCTTCTGCATTTCTGCAAATGCTTGTGGTCGTGATTGATCCAGAACTAAAAGTCGCGTAGCAAACAGTCGATGGATTCCGGGACCGGGCGCTATGAGTTTGCCAGCGACAACACGGCGGCGATCTGCCCGGAGGCGTGGGCGGCACTGGCAGAGGCCAACCTAAACGAAGCACCGTCGTACGGCGAAGATCGCTGGACGGCGCGGGTGTGCGATCGCCTCCGCGAACTCTTTGAGACCGATTGCGACGTTTACTTCGTGTTTAACGGGACGGCAGCAAATGCGCTGGCGCTTGCGCAACTCTGCCAATCGTTCCACAGCGTGATCTGTCATCAATATTCTCATATTCAGACCGACGAATGTGGCGCTGCGGAATTTTTTACGAAAGGGTCGAAGCTCCTTCTGATTGACGGCGCTGGAGGAAAAATTGACATCGCCCGTGCCGAAGCGATGATCGCGCGCCACGCCGATCTCCACTCGCACAAGCCGGGCGCCATCAGCATTGCCCAAGCGACAGAGTTCGGGACGGTTTACACGCGCGACGAGGTCGCAGCGCTCACCGATTTTGCCGATGCGCATAACATGTTTCTCCACATGGACGGCGCGCGCTTTGCCAACGCGATCGCGTCGCTTGGTTGCGCGCCGAAAACTATCACTTGGGAGGTAGGGGTCGATGTTCTCTGCTTCGGCGGGACAAAAAACGGCACGGCCGCCGGAGAACTTGTGATTTTTTTCCGGAAGGAGCTTTCACGCGAGTTCGATTATCGCGTGAAACAGGCGGGGCAGCTCGGGTCAAAAATGCGTTTCCTGGCGGCGCCTTGGCTTGGTCTTCTAACGGATGACGTCTGGCTACGGAACGCACGGCACGCCAACCGCGCGGCGCGCCGTCTTGCGGAGCGGCTGGGAAACGAGTCAAACATCGAAATCGTCTTCCCAGTGGACGCAAATGCGGTTTTTGTCCGGATGAATGAGCAACTCGCGGGGCATCTCCAATCCCGGGGCTGGCGTTTTTACCAGTTCGTCGAGCCCGATATTTACCGTTTGATGTGTTCGTGGTCGACGACCGAAGCGGCCATCGTCGATTTCATGGCCGATATTATTGCGATAAATCATTGAACGGACTGCGATCGCGGCACATCTGTATGGCAAGTAGAATGAAAACGCTGGCGCGACAAACTTCGTTATTCGCGGGCATTTTGCTGGCCGGTTGCGGAACCACCCGCGACGTCGCGGTCAGTTCGTATCACGTGACTCGCGATGTGGCAGTCGGTTCCTATCGCGTTGCCACTGCGCCCGTGCATTACGCCTTACGGCGAAACCGGGACGATGTAGCAACAGAGACAATTGAATCCGACGTTACCCAGCCCGGTCACCCGATAGCGGAATCAGAAGGGGCATCGGGGCGACAACAGCCCCGAACCATTTCGGGGAACAGCGACAGAGTCTCAAGCCCGCCGTCAAATGCAGCTCCGCGCGTAGCTCGCAAGGAGCCAATCCCGGCAACCCAGTCAAAAACAAAACTGTCGTCTTCGTCGCGCGCTTCCTCAGAGCAAGCCGAATTTCCAACCGCCAAATCGGTTCCCGGCAAACCGGGATACGTGATTAGCCCGTTCGATTCGAGTGGCAGATATGTCGATACAAGCGGTTACACATCTGGCAGCAAAGTAAAAGATCCGTGGACGAATAAGATCTTCATCGTTCCGTAACTTGCGGCGCGATCGCCGCGGCACTCGCGCGCGACAGCGACCGATTGCCGCGAACTTCCTCGAATGCTACTTAATGGAATGATATCGACTTCGCGACTTGCTGCGTACTCGATCGGTTGCCTGTCGATCTTTGCTTTTGGCGCGCTGGCTCGGGGCCAGACCTACGAGGGCAAGCAGCTCGTCAAAGCAGAACTCCTGGCGGACACAAACGCAGTCGTTCCCGGGAAACCATTTACTGCCGGTTTGCTCCTTCGAATGGCTCCCGGCTGGCACACTTATTGGAAATTTCCGGGTGACGCCGGAATTCCCACCGAGATGAAATGGAACCTGCCGCCAGGATGGAAGGTCGGCGAAATCCAGTGGCCGATTCCGCTTAAACTGACAGAACCCGGTGATATCCAGATTTACGGTTATCACGATGCAGTCCTGCTCATGCAGGAGATTACCCCGCCCGCTTCGATCAGCGACTCGAGCGTAACCCTTGCCGCGGACGCGAACTGGCTCGTTTGCGAAAAAATCTGCATCCCGGGAAACGCCAGCGTGCAGGTTGCGCTGCCGGTATCGACAGCGGGCTCGCCGGCGAACGCGGAACTCTTCACGCGTTTTCGTCGCCTGCTGCCGCAAGATATGCCCGACTCGAAGACGGCGAGCGCAAATTGGCGTCGAGCGGGCGCGGATCTTTTCTTCACCGTGACGGGCGAAAAATTGGCGAATTATCCTGTCGCGGATTTCTTTCCGTTACCGGAAGGCGACGTTGTCGTTGGCCATCCCAAGGTCGAATCGCGAAATGGAGCCGACGTCATCTTTCGCATTCCGATTGAAAGCGGCAACGCATCTTCCATCAACGGCCTGGTAGTCTTGGGCGAACGCGAAAATGACAACAATCGTGCTGCGTGGCGTGTTGCTGGAACGCCAATGGCATCAGCCATCAGGCCACCTCCAGCGCGCGGTCTTCTCACATTTCTCTTCCTCGGATTTCTTGGGGGAATCATTTTGAATTTGATGCCGTGCGTATTGCCGGTTATCTCGCTCAAGATCTTCGGGTTCATTCAGCACGCCGGGCAAAGCCGGGGCAAAATTTTGCGCAGCGGGATTGCTTTTGCCGGAGGCATTTTTGCCTGGTTCGTTGGTCTAGCACTGATCTTGATCGGCCTCAAAATCGCCGGCCACGACGTTACCTGGGGCGGCTTTCAATTCACGAATCCGTATTTTGTTCTCGTGTTGAGCGTGATCGTTCTGGTCTTTGCGCTCAATCTCTTCGGAGTTTTCGAAATTTCGCTGCCGCAGGGTGCCACGCGCGGTTTGCTTGGCTGGACGGGGGCGCAAGGCGATGTGGGCTCATTTTTCCAGGGAGTTTTCGCGACTGTCCTCGCGACGCCATGCACTGCGCCTTTTTTGGGAACAGCACTCGGGTTCGCCTTTACCCAACCTCCGTTCGTCATCTTGGCGATGTTCGTTGCGATTGCCGCCGGGATGAGCGCGCCATATTTGCTACTCTGCGCGCAGCCAGCGTGGCTGCGTTTTCTGCCAAAGCCGGGCCCGTGGATGGTGCAGGTGAAGCAATTCATGGGATTTCTGCTGCTGGCCACGTTGCTGTTTCTCCTTTACGTGCTCGGCGCGCAGCGCGGTCTCGAAGGCGCGATCTGGGCCAGCTGCTTTCTGTTAATCATCGGAGTCGCCTGCTGGATGAAAGGCGCGTTTATCGTTCCCACGGCATCAGCCCCGAAAAAAGCGGTCGTGTTCGTGCTCATGCTCGCGCTTGTCCTCGGAAGTGGCATTTATTTCATTGGCGGGAAATTTCAGTCGGCGAGCATCGCTGCGGCCAATTCACGGGTCCAGGGCGACTGGCAGGCATTCACACCCGAGCGGTTGCAGGCTGAACTGGGGCAAGGTCACACGGTCTTTGTCGATTTCACGGCTGCTTGGTGTCTCACTTGCAAATTCAATGAGGCTAGCGTGCTCGAGAGCAGTGCCGTGCGAGAGGCGTTTCAGCGCCATGCCATCGTGAAATTGAAAGCCGATTGGACCAATGGCGATCCCGTGATCACGAAGTTATTGCAGCAATTTGGCCGCCCAGGCGTGCCGCTCTATGTGCTCTATCCGGGTAAATCGGGAGACCCGATTGTGTTCCCGGAATTGCTCACCAAGAGCATGGTTCTGGAGAAACTCGAAACCGCGTCCGGTACGGTTGCTTCGCAATAATCTGCGCAAGAATGACGAAGCGAAGGCGGGTTTGGTCTTTCATTTGTCTCTCTCGAGTTTGCTGCCAATTTGCTGATCCACGAGAAAAATTGAACCACCTCAAGCACTCTTGTTTCTAACCAATCTATGAACACAAAAACGATCCTCGCCATTTTCATGTCACTCGTAGCCACTGCGGTTTTCGCGCTCGATCCACCGCCGGTTGGAAGCGCGGCGCCGGACTTTTCGCTTGCCGACGCAAAAGGTAAAACGCATTCACTCGCGGACTACAAAGGCAAGTACGTCGTGCTCGAATGGTTCAATCCGGAATGCCCATTCGTGAAAAAACATTACGGCGGCGGCCACATGCAGAATCTGCAAAAGGACTTCACTACCAAAGGCGTCGCCTGGCTCACAATCGATTCGAACGCGCCCGGAATGGAGGGCAATCTGTCGCCTGAGCAAGCTGAGAAAGTGGCCAGCGCATGGAAGACGCAGCAAACTGCGTTGCTTCTCGACCCGGACGGCAAAGTCGGCCGCGCCTACGGTGCGAAAAACACGCCGAACATGGTGATTATCAATCCGGAAGGAAAAATCGTTTATGAAGGCGCGATCGACAGCAAGGCCACGCCGAATCCGGCCGATATTCCCAGTTCGACCAATTACGTTAAAGCGGCGCTGGACGAATCGCTCGCCGGCAAACCGGTTTCCAATCCACAGACCAAACCCTACGGTTGCTCGGTGAAATACAAATCATCGTAAAGGTTCTGGGGGCGCGCGCTGGCTGCTCCCTCTGTGAGGACGCCGCGCGTGCTGCCAACGGCGCCTTGCGTTTTTGCGACCTTCTCAATCCAGCGGACTCTTTACACCGATGCCGGCTCGGGCGGCGTCCGCTTGATTGAGACCACCTTCCCAATAAACAAGCTCTAAACCGGACCGTTCCCCGGTTATGCGCCCGCAGCCGGGCGCGCAGGTGACGCCGTGTGCAACGCACCCTGCTGGCAGCGTTCTATCCTCCCGTCTCGTGAAGAACCTAAAGTAACAGAATCGTTACTATCTCTTCGTTGGTGAGCTAAATCCAAGAATGCCTGCGTGAGCGAAACGAAAAAAGGAGAAACTATGAAATCAATCGATGTCAGGTCTGATGCTCACGTAATCAATGGACGTCAACACATACCCGGAGCCTTCGGCTGCGAAATTCTGTTTTGTCTGCTCCTCTCAATAGGGAGCGTTTTGGCTGAGTCAATCCCGGATGATCTGAATCGGCAATTGCGCGAAATTCTAGCTCGAAACGAATTTACCGGCGAAGTCGAATCAACATTGGAAAAGCGTCTTGGCCGGCCGATTGATCCGGCGAAAGCGGAACTCGGCCGTCTTCTGTTTTTCGACAAGTTCGTCGGTTTGCATGGCGATAATTCCTGCGCCGGATGTCATTCGCCTATGAATGGATTCGGTGATTCCCAGTCAATCGCGATTGGAGTTGAGAACAATGATTTTGTTGGTCCTCGACGCATGGGACCGCGGAATCAACGGCGAACACCTTCGGTGGTGAACACGGCATTTTATCCCAATCTGATGTGGAATGGACGTTTCAGCGTCGTCTCAGGAGATCCGTTCGATAATTCGCAAGGTTTTGTTTTCCCTCCGCCTGAAGGAACAACCCGGTTCCCGGCGGGTGATCCCGACTTCAAACATTTGCTTCAAGCGCAGGCGCACATTCCGCCTACTGAATTGTCTGAGGCGGCAGGTTTCACGGGGATCTGTGGCGATTCCGTCACCAGCTCGCGGTTTCAGACGAGGTCGAACGGCGGAGCTCGATTGGTGAAGAAAGCGGGCAATTCCAGAATCAACGCACTGTTCGATTCTTCGGTCACCTCTGCTGTGAAGGTTTTCTTCAGTCCAGATCAGCGAATGCGGACGGATGAACCCCCCATCGATTTCTGCCAGTTCGATGTGCCGGCGATTGGCCGAACCGGCGTTCCGCTTCCTCCGCCAGTGCGAGTGAAGCGACCGGACGGAGGATTTGATGAATTCCGTAATGAGCCGATCCGCGATGTTTTGGCGGGACGCTTGAATGCGAACGAGTCTTATCGCCGGGAATTTCGCGCGGCCTTTCCCGAGCTGGGTCCGAATGATCCAATTACGTTCGCGATGTTTGGCCAGGCTGTGGCTGAATTTGAGTTCGCCCTAACCTTCATGAATGCACCGATTGATCGGTTTGCCCGTGGAGAAAACGCGGCCATGTCGCCTGCTCAGAAACGAGGCGCTCTTCTCTTTTTCGGAAAGGCAAGTTGTGTGCAATGCCATGCGGTCGCGGGAGGCTCCAATGAAGTATTCAGTGATTTCAAAATGCACGTGGCTGGGATTCCGCAGATCGCCCCGAAATTTGGAGCGGGCCTGGGCGATGTTCCTTTCCGGAACGCCCGGGGCGAATTTTCGGAGGATGGCAATCAGGACTTTGGTCTCTTCGATATCACGGAAGAGAACGGAGACATTTACAAGTTCCGGACGTCGCCTCTCCGGAATCTGGCTGTTCAACCTGCGTTCTTTCACAACGGCGCATTTACCAGTCTCTCTGAAGCACTGCGTCATCATTTGGATGCGATGGAACTCGGGCCGCAGTATGACCCGGTTCGAGCAGGAGTGGCAGCCGACCTGACGCACAACACCGGTCCAATTAGTCCGGTCCTGCGCCGCCTTGATCCAGCTTTATCGAAACTACCGGCTCTTTCGGAGCAGGAATTTTCTGATCTGCTAGCCTTCCTACGTGACGGACTGCTGGACCCGCGTGCCCGTCCTGACTATCTCGCGCGATTTATACCAGGGTCCGTGCCGAGCCAACTCCCGCTTCAAGTCTTCGAATCCACTCCGCCGCGGCCCTGACCCGTAGAGAGATTGGCGGACCAAGTGACGGACGATGAAGTACATAGACGTGATCCATCCCCTAGACGTCCCGCCGCATAAAGCAAAGCTCTTAACGCGCTGGTCGAGCAATTTCGGCTTGTTCCGAACTACGTGGATCGATAAAGTCACTACCATGGCCGGCATTTTGCGACCCTGACGCTCGAGGGCAAGCGGATTAGGCCGGTAAAACCCGTAATTAAAGGCGGGATTTTGCTGCCGAATTCTCGTTAGATGGTGAACTTCGTCGGCTTAGTTCTTGCCATTGTAGTTTTTGCT
>Ga0207697_10000351_pt1 | contig 25735 bp, 24 predicted proteins | sample KBSSwiS5withPhiX_FD_184293 | JGI IMG/M metagenome (GOLD analysis project Ga0207697, IMG submission 184293) | Switchgrass rhizosphere microbial communities from Kellogg Biological Station, Michigan, USA, with PhiX - S5 (SPAdes) (version 2) | ecosystem: Host-associated > Plants > Roots >... | reverse complement strand
CCAGCGACTCGTGATCGCGCGCCAGTTGCTGGCCCAGTGACCGGCGGCTCGCTGTCCGCGGCGGTCCGGGCCGGCGATCCGCGGGCGCTCGCGCGCGCGATCTCGCTCGTCGAAGACAACTCTCCGATCGGCGCGGATGTGCTGCGGCGGCTGTTCGCTGACACCGGCCGGGCCTATGTCATCGGCGTCACCGGGCCGCCAGGAGCGGGGAAGAGCACGCTCGTCGATCGCCTGATCGCGCAGCTGCGCGCCGGCGGCCAGACCGTCGGCGTCGTCGCAGTGGATCCCACGAGCCCGTTCACCGGCGGCGCGATCCTTGGCGATCGGGTCCGGATGCAGGCGCATGCGGGGGACGCCGGCGTGTTCATCCGGAGTATGGCCACGCGGGGGCATCTCGGAGGCCTGTCACGATCGACCGGCGAGATCGCCCTGCTGCTCGATGCCTCGGGCAAGGATGTGGTGCTGATCGAGACCGTCGGCGTCGGCCAGGACGAAGTCGACATCGTGCGGACCGCGGACGTGTCGATCGTGGTGATCGTGCCCGGCGCCGGCGACGAGGTCCAGACGCTCAAGGCGGGCATCATGGAGATCGCGGACATCTTCGTGGTCAACAAGGCCGACCGCGAGGGGGCCGACCGTGCCGTCGCCTCGATCGAGGCGCTGCTGTCGCTGCACTCGTACGCGCCAGACGAGTGGCGGCCGCCGATCGTCAAGACCACGGCGACGACCGGGGACGGACTCGCGGACCTCGTCGGCGCGATCGGCCGCTTCCGGACCCACACGGAGCCGACGCGCGGTGAGCGCCGGCGCGCGCGCGCCGAGTGGCGCCTCCGCGAGCTGATCGCGCAGCGTTTCCTGCGCCACGTCGAATCCTCTGTCCTCTCGCCCGGCGAGCTGTCGGCGATGGTCGATCGCATCGCGGCGCGCGCCCTGGATCCCTACACGGCCGCCGACGAGGTGCTGACCCGGGCCCTCGGCAGCGAGCCACGGAGACTGTCATGAAAGCGCGACTCGATCACGTGGGTATCGCGGTGGCCGATCTGGCCCAGGCGCTGGCGTTCTATCGCGATGCCCTGGGGCTGGAGGTCGACCCGGCGGAGGACGTGCCCTCGCAGCAGGTGCGGGCGCACTTCATCCCCGCCGGCGGGCCGACGCTCGAACTGCTCGAGGCGACCTCGGCGACGTCACCGATCGCCACGTCGATTGCGAAGCGCGGGCCCGGCCTTCATCACGTCGCGCTCGAAGTCGAAGACCTGGCCGCGGCGCTCGACGAGCTGGCCTCGCGGGGCGTGCAGCTGATCGATCGCGAGCCGCGCCCCGGCGCCCACGGCTCGCTGGTGGCGTTCGTCCATCCGTCGAGCACGCATGGAGTGCTCGTGGAATTGAAGCAGGTGGCCGCGAGCCGGACGAAGATCGCCGGTTTCTCGCGGGCGCGATAGGCGAATGCGGCTCGGCGCCCTGGAAGTCGTGCCTCTCTGCGACGGCCGCTTCCGGCTCGACGGCGGGGCGATGTTCGGCGTCGTCCCGAAGCCGCTGTGGGAGCGGCGCGCCCCGGCCGACGAACGCAACCGGATCCGGCTGGCCATGCGGCCGCTGCTGATCCGCGGCGAGCGCACCCTACTCGTCGACGGCGGGATCGGCGACAAGATGGACCCCAAGGCGGTCGACATCTACGCCATCGACAGGTCCGTCTCGCTGCGCGATGGCCTGTCTGCCGAGGGGCTGACCGAGGCGGACATCGACATCGTGCTGGCCTCGCATCTGCACTTCGATCATGCCGGAGGCTTCACGCGGCGCGACGCGCAGGGCGCGCTGGTTCCGGTGTTTCCGCGGGCCCGCTACGTGGCCCGGGCCGCCGAATACGAAGACGCAGCTCACCCGCATGAGCGCAACCGCGCGAGCTATCTCGCGGAGAACTTCGTGCCGCTCCACGACGCCGGCGTCCTCGATCTGCACCAGGACGACACCGAGGTGATGCCCGGCGTCCGGGTCGTGCGGACCGGCGGCCACACGATGCACCATCAGATCATCTACGTCGAGTCCGAGGGTTCGACGGCGGTCTTCACCGCCGACCTGATCCCGACCACCGCGCACATCGACAGCGCGTGGGTGATGGGCTACGACCTCTATCCGATGGACACGTTCACCTTCAAGCGGGCGTTCGTCCGCGAGGCGATCGATCGGGAATATCTGATATTCTTCGAGCACGATCCCGACGTCGCGGCGGGGTTCATCCGCGAGGCCAACGGCCGGCGGTTCGTCGAGCCGGTGATCCGCGACTGAGCGCGTCCTCGCGGATGCCGGCAGCTTCCAGCACCCACATGTCCATCACGATTGGCATCATCGGCGGCAGCGGTCTGTACGACATGGCGGAGCTCACCGATCGCGAAGAGCGCACGGTCCAGACCCCGTTCGGCGCGCCGTCCGCGCCCTACGTCATCGGCTCGCTGCGCGGCAAGCGGGTGGCCTTCCTGGCCCGGCACGGCGCCGGTCATCGGCTGCTCCCGACCGAGCTCAATTTCCGCGCCAACATTTTTGGCTTCAAGCTGCTCGGCGTCGAGTATCTGCTGTCGGCCAGCGCCGTCGGCAGTCTCAAGGAAGAGTACAAGCCGCTCGATCTGGTGATTCCGGATCAGTTCTTCGATCGCACGAAGGGGCGCGTCTCGACCTTCTTCGGCGACGGGCTGGTGGCTCACGTCGGCTTTGCGCACCCGTTCTGCAAGCGGCTCAGCAGCCTTGCCTTCGAATCGGCGCGCGGCGCCGGCGCCACGGTGCACGAGGGCGGCAGCTACGTCTGCATGGAAGGGCCGCAGTTCTCGACCCTATCGGAATCACGTCTCTATCGCTCCTGGGGCATGGACATCATCGGCATGACCAACCTCCAGGAAGCCAAGCTCGCGCGCGAAGCGGAGATCTGCTACACGACCATCGCGCTGGTCACCGACTACGACTGCTGGCATCCGGAGCACGACCAGGTCACCGTCGAGATGATCATCGCTAACTTGACCCAGAACGCCCGGATGGCCCAGCAGGTGATCGCCTCCGCCGTCGAACGCCTGCCCTACGAGCGCACCTGCGAGTGCGCCTCCGCGCTCAAGTACGCGATCATCACCCGACCCGAGGCGATCCCGGCCGCGACGAAGCGGAAGCTGGGGCCGCTGGTCGGGAAATATCTCTAGAGCGACGGCTTCCAGCTCGAATTGGATGGCAGCGGACAACCGGCCACGACGGCGACAGGAGTCAGCCTCGTTCGGGCAACGGCGCCGCGCTTCGGCCCCGATGCTCCAAGCGAGACAAACCTGGAAGCTGTTAGCTGGAAGCAACAGCGTCAGTTCCCAAAACCATGAACATCATCGTCACCGGTTCGATCGCCTTCGATTATCTGATGTCGTTCCCCGGGAAGTTCACCGAGCACTTCCTGCCGGAGCACATGAACCGGGTGAGCCTCAGCTTCCTGGTCGACAGCATGGACAAGCGGCGCGGCGGGTGTGCGCCGAACATCGCCTATTCGCTGGCGCTCCTTGGCGAGCGGCCGCGCCTGATGGGCACCGCCGGGCAGGACTTCGAGGACTACCGCCGTTGGCTCGAGGCGGCGGGCGTGGATACCTCGCTGGTCAAGCAGGTGCCCGACAAGTTCACCGCCTCGTTCTTCTGCAGCACCGACGCCGACGGCAATCAGATCGCGTCCTTCTACACTGGCGCGATGGCCAACGCCGCCGAGCTCTCGTTCCGCACCATCGGCGCCGGCCTGACGATCATCTCGCCGAACGATCCGGCGGCGATGCTGCAGTACGCGGAAGAGTGCCGCACGCTCGGCGTGCCCTACATCTGGGATCCGGGACAGCAGTGCGCGCGCATGTCGGGCGACGAGCTCCGCGACGGCTTGGTCGGCGCCGCCCTGGTCATCTGCAACGACTACGAGTACGCGCTGATCCAGCAGAAGACCGGGTTGGACGAAGCCGGCATCCTGGCGCATACTCGGGCCCTGGTGGTCACGCGCGGCGAGCACGGCAGCTCGATCCACGAGTCGTCTGGACGCGTCGACGTCGCCGCTGTGCCGCCGTACCGGATCGTCGATCCCACCGGCGTCGGTGACGCGTTCCGGAGCGGATTTCTCAAGGGCATGGCGCGCAGCGCGAGCTATCTCACCTGTGCGCGGCTTGGCAGCGTCGCTGCCGCGTACGCCCTCGAGCACCTCGGGGGACAGAGCCACGCCTACACCTGGGGGGAGTTCGCCGCCCGCTACGAAGGGCAGTTCGGCGAGGCACCGCCGCTTACGTAACCCGAACGCCTTTCCGCACGCCGTGCCTGGCGGCCGCTCCGCGCGTGCGGTCGCCGCCGGCGAGAGCCACAGGCGCACGGGAACACGGCTTGCACGACGCGCCGGAACGGAGGAAACCTGTGCTGCGCCTCGTTGTCATCACCCTGTTCACTTCGGCCCTCCTCGGTCCGGCGCCCGCGCAGCAGTCGCAGCCTCCCGTCGCGACTCCTCCGCCCGACGCGATTTTCCGCAGCGCCGCCAACCTCGTCTCGGTCAACGTCAGCGTGCTCGACGGCTCCGGCCGCCGGTTCGTGACCGATCTGTCGCGCAACGACTTCGCCATCTACGAGGACGGCGTCCAGCAGCAGGTCAGCTTCTTCGAGTCGTCACAAGTGCCGGTCGATCTGATCGTCATGCTCGACGCGAGCTCGAGCATGTCGGACAAGATGTCAGTGGTCCACGAGGCGGCCAACAACTTCCTGCGAACGCTGCGGCCGGGTGACCGGGGGGCGGTCATCAGCTTCGCCGATCAGGTGCAGGTGATCGAAGCGATGACCACCGATCGTGCGAAGCTCGAAGCGGCCGTCAACTCGACGTTCGCCCGCGGCGGTACCGCCTTGAACAACGCGCTGTATGTTGCCTTACGCCAGTTCGGCGGGGCGACCGCCGGAGACGGTCCGGTCCGCCGCCGGGCAATTGCGCTCCTCACCGACGGCGAAGACACCTCCAGCATCGTCAGCTTCGACGATGTGCTGGAGCTGGCGCGGAAGTCGGGGGTGAATATCTACACCATCGCCCTGCAGTCGGCGCCGAACCCGGCGGTCGGCACCGGTCGCAAGTTCCTCTCGCCGGCACAGTTCTCGTTGAAGTCGCTGGCCCAGGAAACCGGCGGGGAAGCGTTCTTCCCGGCGCAGGTGAGCGAGCTGCATAACGTCTACGGCTCGATCGCGCAGGAGCTCTCGTGTCAGTACTCGATCGGCTACACGCCGAGCAACGGGCGGGCCGACGGGCGCTTCCGCCGGATCACGGTACGGGTCGCCTCGCATCCCGAGATGAAGCCGAAGACGCGGGCCGGCTACACGGCCGATGGCGGCCGTGCGCCGTCCGACGCGGTCCGTCGCTGACCGCATGGTGCCTCGCCTCGCCGCGCTGCTTCTCGCCGGGTGCGCGGTTCTCTGGGTCGCGGTCCTCGTGGCCACTCCGGTCGCGTTCGCGCATGGCTACGTCGTCGGGCCAGCGCTCGTCTACGAGGCGTGCGGCCTCGTCTGTCACCAACGGCCCGAGCGTTCCTTTCACCTGGCTGGTGTCCAGCTGCCGGTGTGTGCCCGATGCCTGGGGCTCTATGCCTCGGGCGCGTTCGGGGCGGTGGTTGCGTGCGCCGCCGCGGCGGATCGCTCGCTTGAAATCAGGCCCGTGCGCGACACCCGGTGGGCGCTGGCCATCGCCTCAATCCCGACCGCGCTGACCCTGCTGTCGGAGTGGAGCGGGCTTTGGTATCCGAGCGGCGCGGCGCGCGCGTTCGCCGCAGTCCCGCTCGGCGCGGTCGCCGGTTGGGTCCTCGTCCGGTGCGTGGCGGACGGGCCCGCCGAGGTCCGGCACTCGGGTCAAGTGCGCTATCATTCCTGATCACGATGCCATCGAAATCGACCGCGGCCGAGCGGGCGCGTCCCGCCGCCGAACCGGGGATGCTCGTCCTCGTGTGCCTGGCGGCCTGGGCGCTGCCTGGCGCCGGACATCTCTGGCTCGGCCGGCGCCAGAAAGGGCTGATCTTCCTGCTGGCCCTGCCGGCGATGTTCCTCATCGGTCTGTTGCTGCACGGCCGCATCTTTCCGTTCGACGTCTCGGAGCCACTCGTCGCGCTGGCCGCCGTCGCGGATCTTGGTGCCGGGCTGCCGTGGCTGACGGCGCACCTGATGGGCGCCGGCAGCGGGATCGTGACCGAGGTCACGTACGAGTACGGGAACTGTTTCCTGATCGTGTCGGGCCTCCTCAACTCGTTGGTCGTGCTCGACGCCTTCGACATCGCCATGGGCCGCAAGTGACCAGCCACTTCCTGCTCCTCGTCCTGTTCGCGTTTTTCGTCTCGCTGATCTTCGCGACCCTGATGCGCGACGAACCCCGGGCCCAGCTCCGCACCGGCGTGCTGATGTTCGGCGGCTTCGTCCTTGCCGCCGTGGCGATTGGCTGGCTGATGCTGCCGTTGCCGCTGTAACGATCGCTCATGGAGATGGTTCTGCCGCCCGCTCAAAGCTCGGGCATTCCGTGAACCGCACGGACCCACCGAGCCTTCGAACCTTCCGAACCCCCGAACCCCCGAACCTTTCCGGTGCCTGCGACCCTCGCGGTATACTGCAAGGTCTTTGTCCCATCACTGTCGTATGTGCGCCCACTCCCGCTGTTCGCCTGCCTTACACGGCCATTCGACCGATCGTCTCGTCCCAAGGAAAGCGAACTAATCGATGCGGCGTCCGGATCCGCCACCAGGCGCGTTGCTTGATGCCTCGGGCCTCCGCTTCGCGATTGTCTATTCGCGTTTCAACCTGGCGATCACCGAGAAGCTGCGTGATGGTGCGTCGGCGGCGCTGCAGCAGGCGAACGCGATGTCCCCGGATATCGAGGTGTACGGCGTACCTGGCGCCTTCGAGGTGCCGCAGGCCGCCCGGGCGCTCGCCGAGACCGGGCGCATCGACGCCGTGGTGTGTCTGGGCTGCGTGATCCGCGGCGCGACGGCGCACTTCGAGTACATCTCGGCGAGCGTCGCGCACGCCATCCAGCAGGCGGCGGGGGACACGGGTGTGCCGATGGCCTTCGGGGTGCTGACGACGGATACGTGGGAGCAGGCGGAGGAGCGGGCGGTCGAGGGACACGAGAACAAAGGGTGGGAGGCGGCGGTCGCCGCGATCGAGATGGCCGTGCTGTTCCGCGGCGTCCGCGCGGCGGATCGGCAGAGCGCGCCGCGATGACGAAGGTGGACGCAGCGGGATTGCGGCGGGCGCGCGGGGCGGCGCTGCAGATGCTCTATCAGATGGAGGTCGGGCGGCTCACTGCCGGGGACGCGATTCGCATGTACTGGCCGACCCGTGACGCGGAACGGCTCCAACCCGCCGGACTCGAAGACCAGGGCGAGATCGACGCGGTGGCGGATCTGCCGGAGCCGCTGCGCGAGTTCGCCAACGGGCTGGTCGATGGCACGATCGGCCGGGTCGCCGAGATCGATGCGCTGCTGGGCGCACATGCCCAGAACTGGCGGGTCGAGCGGATGGCGGTGCTCGATCGTCTGGTGTTGCGGCTGGCGGTGTACGAGATGCTCAGCGCGCCGGAGACGCCGGCGCGGGTGATCATCAACGAGGCGCTCGAGCTGACGCGCGCCTACACCGGTGAGGAGGCCGTGGGGTTCGTCAACGGGATTCTCGACGCCGTGCGCAAGACGCTGCGGCGCGAATAGCGCGACGGCAGCGTCCGGCGCGCTCCTCACGGCGGCTCGGCGCACGCTGACCGGTGAACCGCCGTCAACACAGGCCCGGCCTTCGCGCCGGCCGCGAGCGCACGCCGGGGCGCGGGACCATTCAGTTCACTTCGTAATCGGCCCAGCAGGATACCGAGGGACATGTCAGAGACGCGCGAGTCCGACCAACAGGAACAGCGGCGGGCCAACTTCAACGCGCTGATCCAACTCGGCGTCAATCCGTATCCGCACGCCTTCGACCGGACGCACACCGTCCAGGATTTGGTGTCCGCCTACGGCGAGCGGACCGGGCCGGAGCTCGAGGCGGAGCAGATCCAGACCGTCACCGCCGGGCGCATCCTCGCGATGCGCACCTTCGGAAAGGCCAATTTCCTGGTGCTGTCGGACGGCCAGGCGCGCATCCAGGTGTACGTCCGCCAGGACGCGCTGCCGGAGCGCGACTTCCAGATTTTCAAGCTGCTCGATTTCGGCGATTTCGTCGGCGTGCGCGGCCAGCTGTTCCGCACGCGCACCAACGAGCTCACGATCTGGGCCTCAGGCCTCGAGTTTCTCGCCAAGTGTTTCCTGCCGTTGCCGGAGAAGTGGCACGGGCTCAGTGACGTCGAGATCCGCTACCGGCAGCGCTACCTCGATCTCATCGTCAACCCGGATTCGCGCCGGGTGTTCGAGGTCCGCAGCCGGGTTCTGGCGGCGCTGCGCGCCTTCCTGAACGAGCGCGGCTATCTCGAGGTCGAGACGCCGATGATGCAGCCGATCGCCGGCGGGGCGCTGGCGCGGCCGTTCACCACCCATCACAACGCGCTCGACATGCCGCTCTTCCTGCGCATCGCGCCGGAGCTGTATCTCAAGCGCCTGACCGCCGGCGGTATCGAGCGGGTCTACGAGATCAACCGCAACTTCCGGAACGAGGGGATCTCGACCCAGCACAACCCCGAGTTCACGATGCTCGAGTTCTATCAGTCATACAGCGACTATCAAGCGCTGATGACGATGACCGAGGAGATGCTGTCGGCGGTGGCGCGGGCGGCGATTGGGACCGACCAGATCACCTTCGGCGAGCACGTGATTTCGCTGGCCCCGCCGTACCGGCGCGTCTCGCTCCGGGAAGGGGCGCGCACCGCGGCCGCGGCCAGACTGGGCACCGAGGTCAGTGAGCACGAGCTGCGGGACCGCGAGGCCGCAGCCGCGCTGGCCGCGCGTCTCGGCCTCGAGCTGCACGACGGCTGGGGCGCCGGCAAGATCACGACCGAGATCTTCGAACGGCTCAACGAGCACGATCTGGTGCAACCGACGTTCGTCTACGACTTTCCGACCGAGGTATCGCCGCTTTCAAAGCAACAACCCGGAGACCCCGACACCGTCGAGCGGTTCGAGCTGTACATCGGCGGCTTCGAGGTCGCCAACGCCTTCAGCGAGCTCAACGATCCCGCCGAGCAGCGGCGCCGTTTCGAGGCCCAGCTCGCCGACCGCGCCGCAGGCGATCTGGAGGCCCACGCGATGGACGAGGACTACATCCGCGCCCTCGAGTACGGGCTGCCGCCGACCGCGGGTGAAGGGGTCGGCATCGATCGGCTGGTCATGCTGCTGACCAACAGCCCGTCGATCCGCGACGTGATCCTGTTTCCGTTGATGCGAGCCCGGAAGTGACGAACGACGTCTCGATCCTGGCTGGCAGCTGGCAACTGGAAGCTGGAAGCTGATGGACCTCCCCTTCGAGCTCTTCATCGCGGTCCGGTATCTGCTGGCGCGCCGCAAGCAGGCGTTCATCTCGCTCATCTCGCTGATTTCCGTGCTCGGCGTGGCAGTTGGCGTCATGGCGCTCCTCATCGCGCTGTCGCTGATGACCGGCCTCCAGGGCGAGCTGCGGGATCGGCTGGTCGGCTCGACGGCGCACGTCTACGTCTTCAAAGCCGGCGGACTGAAGGATCCGGACGCCGACATCAAGCGGCTGCGCAACATTCCCGACGTCGTCGGCGCGGCCCCGGTGCTGCTCGGGCAGGGGCTGATCCAGAGCGCGACCCAGGACTCGCCAATCCAGGTCAAGGGCATCCTGCCGCTGCTGGAGACGACCGTCACCAACGTGGGCAAGTCGATGCAGGCCGGCAGCCTCGAGGCGCTCGCCCCCGCCGCCGACGGTCCCTCCGGCATCGTCATCGGCAAGGATCTCGCGGACAAGCTGAATGTGTCCGTTGGCGAGCACGTCCGGATCGTCACCGCGCAGGAGAAGCTCACGCCGTTCGGCATCATGCCGCGCATGCGCGAGTTCAAGGTGGTCGGGATCTTCAAGCTGGGGCTCTATGAATTCGACTCGGGCTACGGATTCGTGCATCTGGACGTGGCGAAATCGCTGCTGCGGAAGGACACGCCCGATTACATCGAGCTGCGGGTCAGGGATCTGTTCGAGGCGCAGGCGATTGCCGCCCGCATTCCGTCGATCATCGGGTCCGACTACATCGTCGAGGACTGGGCGGAGATGAACAAGTCGCTGTTCTCGGCCCTGTGGCTGGAGAAGATGGCGATCTCGATCACCATCGGGCTGATCGTGATGGTCGCGGCGCTCAACATCATCGCTTCGCTGATCCTGCTGGTGATGGAGAAGAGCCGGGACATCGCGATCCTGAAGACGATGGGGAGCTCGTCGGCGAGCATCCGGCGGATCTTCGTGCTGCAGGGGCTGATTATCGGGTTGATCGGCACGCTGGCGGGCGCGATCGGCGGGGTCGCGCTGATCTACGTGCTCGATCGCTTCCAGTTGATTCGCGTCCCGATCGACGTCTATCAAATCGCCTACGTGCCGTTCAAGCTCGAACTGCTCGATGCCGCCGTGGTCATCGCGGCCGCGGTGCTGATCTGCTTCGTGGCGACGATCTATCCATCGCGTCAAGCGTCGCGCCTCGATCCGGCGCAGGCGCTCCGGTATCAGTAGGCGGCATGGCATTCGTCCAGGTCAGCGACCTCTCGAAAACCTATCCGGTCGGCGGGACAGCGCTGACGGTGCTGCGCGGGCTCGATCTGTCGCTGGAGCGCGGCGAGATGGTCGCGATCGTCGGCGCATCGGGGGTGGGGAAGAGCACGCTCCTGCACATCCTCGGCGGGCTCGACACGCTCGATGCCGGATCGGTGCGGATCGCCGACACCGACCTGGCGATGCTGGCGGACGCGGACCTGGTGGCGTTCCGCAATCGGCACGTCGGCTTCGTGTTCCAGTTCCATCACCTGCTGCCGGAGTTCACCGCGCTGGAGAACGCCGAGATGCCGATGCGCATCGCGCGGCGCCCGGCCGGTGAGCGGCGCGAGCGAGCCAGTGCGCTCCTGCAGCGGGTCGGGCTGGGCGAGCGTTTAAGCCATCGGCCGGGGATGCTTTCGGGCGGCGAACAGCAGCGAGTGGCGATCGCGCGCGCGCTTATCATGGAGCCCAGCCTGCTGCTCGCCGACGAGCCGACCGGCGACCTCGACGAGCATACGGCGGACGCCCTGCACCAGCTATTGCGCGAGATGACCCGGGAGCGCGGCTTGACCTCGGTCATCGCCACCCACAACCCGCGACTCTCGGCCGCTTGCGACCGGGTGCTGCGGCTCGAGGAAGGCCGGCTGAAGGACGTCTGACGTCTTAGGTGTGACGGAAGGGGAGGGTATGCCCTCGCGACGCCTCGCGCTCGCCTCGATGGTGCTGTTCGCCGCGTGCGGCGGCCGTCCGGCTCCCGGCGCGGCGTCGCCAGCCGTCAGCCTGCCCGATGGCGACTACCGCCTGGCGGTCTACTCGAACGGTCTGGCCTGCTCGATCCTGACGTTCGGCGAGGGCGTCTCACCTGGTAGCGCCGTGTCGGTCCCGGTCCATGTCGTGGCTCGAGACGAGGGATGGCATGTCGGTTCGGCGGCGGCCTCGAACGGCTCGCTGGAGATGGCCCTGTCGCCCACCGCCGTCGGGGTCGAAGGGGCGGCCTGGGGCACTCTGCTTCAGCCTGGTGTATCGGTGACCCTTCAACATCAGGTCAGCGGCACCGCCAACGGCCCTGCGTCCGGCCTCATCGGTACGGTCAACGGGACGGTCAATTACAGCGGCTCGACCGGGACCGCGTTCTGCTCGACCAACCTCTGGAGCCTGACGAGGTGACCCCGCACGGAGCCCACCACCGACCGCGAGGCGGGTGAGGCGTCCATAAACCCCATGACTCGATGCACTTAAGGTGAATTCACTGGATGGGATGTCGTCGTTACCGTATAATTGCATTCAGGGGAAGTCCACCATTTTCCATAGGTAATACGGATGTTCGAACGCTACACGGAACGAGCCCGGCGCGTGCTGTTTTTTGCGCGTTACGAGGCCAGTCAGCTCGGCAGCATCTCGATTGAAACCGAGCATCTGCTGTTGGGTTTGATCCGCGAAGGAAAGGGCCTGACGAGCCGGATCTTCGCCCGCTCCCATCTCTCCCTCGAAAGCATCCGCAAGGAGATCGAGGGCCGCACCGTGTTCCGCGAGAAGGTGTCCACGTCGGTCGAGATTCCCTTCAGCGCGGAGACCAAGCGCGTGTTGCAGTTTGCCGCTGAAGAAGCGGACCGGCTGCTGCACAACTACATCGGCACCGAGCATCTCCTGCTGGGGATCCTGCGCGAAGAGCGTTCCGTCGCGGCGACGATCCTGATGGAAAAGGGGATGCGTCTCAATACCGTGCGCGAGGACATCGTCGCGCTGTTGAACGAGAAGACCACCCTGACCCGGGTAAAGGAGACGCCGCTCCTCGCCGAATTCAGCCGCGACCTCACGGAAGCGGCGATGAAGTCGCAGCTCGACCCGCTGGTCGGGCGGCACCTCGAGCTGGAGCGCGTCCAGCAGGTCCTCTGCCGCCGGACCAAGAACAACGCGGTGCTGATTGGCGAGCCCGGCGTTGGTAAGACGGCAATCGTCGAAGGGCTGGCGCAGAAGATCGTCTACGGCGACGTGCCGCACTTCCTCGCGGACAAGCGGATCCTGGCGCTCGACATCTCGCTGATCGTCGCCGGCACCAAGTATCGCGGCCAGTTCGAAGAGCGCCTGAAGGCGATCATGAAGGAGCTGACCGAGAACCCGAACATCATCGTGTTCATCGACGAGCTCCACACCCTGGTCGGTGCGGGATCGGCGGAAGGGTCGCTCGACGCCGCCAACATCCTCAAGCCGGCGCTGTCGCGCGGCGAGATCCGCTGCATCGGCGCCACGACGCCGGCCGAGTACCGCAAGTACATCGAGAAGGACCGCTCGCTCGAGCGCCGCTTCCAGGCGATCAAGGTGGATCCGCCGAGCGAGCGCGAGACGATCGACGTCCTGCTCGGCGTCAAGGATCGCTACGAGTCGTTCCACCACGTCGAGTACACGGCGGACGCGATCGAAGCGGCGGTCTACCAGTCGAACCGCTACATTACCGACCGGTTCCTGCCCGACAAGGCGATCGATCTGGTTGACGAAGCGGGCGCCCGCGCCAAGCTGCGCGAAGCCGGCTACAGCGAGGAGTTCGGCGAGATCAACAAGAGCATCCGGGTCGCCGTCGAGCAGATGGAGAACGCGGTCTCGGAGAAGAACTTCGAGAAGGCGCAGTTCTATCGCGAGCAGGAAGTGCAGGCGCGCGAGAACCTGCAGTTCGTGCGCGAGAAGTTCGACGTCAAGTCGAGCACCCGCCGGGTGGTCGTCGGCAAGGCCGAGATCGACGAGGTCGTGTCGAAGTGGACCGGCGTGCCGCTGACCTCGATCAACCAGGACGAAGGGGACAAGCTCCTGCGGATGGAAGAGGAGCTCCACGGCCGCGTGGTCTCACAAGAGAAGGCGATCTCCGCGCTGGCCCGGGCGATCCGCCGCTCACGCGCCGGCCTCAAGAACCCGAACCGGCCGACCGGCAGCTTCGTGTTCCTTGGTCCCACCGGCGTCGGCAAGACCGAGCTGGCCCGCGCCCTGGCGCACTTTCTGTTCGGCAGCGATCATGCGCTGATCCGCTTCGACATGTCCGAGTACATGGAGAAGCATTCGGTATCCAAGCTGATTGGCTCGCCGCCCGGATACGTCGGCCACGAAGAGGGCGGGCAGCTCACCGAGAAGGTCAAGCGGAACCCCTACTCGGTGGTCCTGCTCGACGAAATCGAGAAGGCGCATCCGGATCTGTTCAACATCCTGTTGCAGGTGTTCGAGGACGGCCATCTGACCGACGGCCTCGGCAACCGGGTGAACTTCAAGAACACGATCATCATCATGACGTCGAACATCGGCGCCCGCTTCATCCAGAAAAAGGCGTCGCTCGGCTTCCAGTCGACCGATTCCGGGGTGGTCAGCCGGAGCGTCAACGACATGGTGCTCGGCGAGGTCCGCAAGACCTTCAACCCCGAGTTCATCAACCGCATCGACGAGATCATCGTGTTCGACGCACTGTCGGACGACGACCTGCGGACGATCACCCGGTTGCTCGTGGACCAGCTGAATCACAATCTGGTCGACCGCAAGATTCACCTCGTGCCGTCGGCCGAGGTCATCGACTGGATCATCGAGCAGACCTGCAAGGACCGCTCGTACGGCGCGCGTCCGCTGCGCCGCGCGATCCAGCGCTACATCGAGGACCCGCTCTCCGAGGAGCTGATCCGTGGTCAGCTCAAGGGAGGCGAGATCGAGGTTTACCTGGACGGCAACGCCCTGGCCTACCGGCCCGCGGGCCAGACCGTTGACGGCCACCGGCTGGCCTGAACCCCCGGTGCCGCCGCTCGATCGCGGCGCTCAGCGCACGCGGCAAGGCCGCTCGGTAGCCTTGCACGTCTAAGATCCAGTAAACTCATGGCTTGGCCTCGCTCCGGACATCCCGTCCGAGCGAGGCCGTTCCAATGCCGGGCCTGAGGCTCCACTTCCCGCTGCCTATGCGCGTGTTTTTCGCATTGCTCGTGGCTCTGTCGGCCGCCGCTCGGGCGTCCGCGCAGACGCCGCCGGCCGCTCCGACTCCTCCGCCGCCCGCCGCCGCGACTGCCGCAGGTCCTGCCACCGCTTCGAACGCGCCGCTCGACCTGCCGGCGACGATCTGCGGGTTGACCGTCCCGCCGCCGGCCAAGCTGCCGCCGGCCAACTCGCCGCCCATCGTCTACCAGCTGATGCCCTGCTTCGAGAAGCAGGGGGGCTACTCGGTCATCGAGGTCCAGACCTACCTGTATTACATCCAGATGGCAACGCACGTCAGCCTGCCGTCGACCGACAAGTGGGTGCCGTACAACGACGAGATCGAAAAGACGATCATCGGCGACTTCAAGCGGCTGTGGGGGACCAACTTCCTCGACGACCTGCAGGCCGAGGTGCGCGACGTCCGCTTCTCGAACGGGGTCATCGGCAAGGTCGTCGTCTACAACATGGAAGAGCGGCAGCGGGTCAAGATCGTGGACTACGTCGGCACCCGCAAGGTCGACCAGTCGAAGATCGACGACAAGCTGAAAGAGAAGCAGCTGCAAATCCGGCTCGACTCGTTCATCGATCCGGGCCTCCTGCGACGGGTGTCGGGCGCGGTTCGCGAGGTCTATGCCTCCGAGGGGTACCAGTTCGCGGAAGTGAAGCCGGAGGTCAAGGAGATCGAAGGCGGGCCCAAGCTGGTGAACGTCACCTTCAACATCACTGAAGGGCCGAAGGTCCGCATCCGCGACATCGAGTTCGTCGGCAACAAGGCGATCAGCGACGGCAAGTTGCGCCGGAAGATGAAAGAGAACAAGGACGGCGGTTACTTCTCGTTCATCATGAAGGGCGGCACGTACAAGGAAGAGAAATTCGAAGACGACGCCCAGAACCTGATCGACTACTACCGCGACAAGGGCTACGTGCGCGCCCAGGTGGGCCAGCCCGATCTGAAGACGCTCGAGGACTCGAAGGACGCGCAGGTGCGGTGGGTCCAGCTCCGGGTGCCGATCACCGAGGGGGAGCAGTACAAGGTCGGTGAGTTCAAGTTCGAAGGGAATACGGTGGCCAAGTCCGAGGGGCTGCGGCCGTTGTTCAAGCTCCAGAGCGGCGATACGTACAGCCAGAAGGCGATCAAGAAGGGGATCGAGAAGGTCCAGGAGGTCTACGGCTCCGGCGGCTACTACGAGTTCACCGCGTATCCGGACCTCAAGCCGCGTGACCAGCCGCTGACCGACGTCGACGGCGCCACTCACGCGCCCTCGGACGACGGCGCCGCGGGTCCGCCCGCGCCGGGCAGTGCGCCGGCTCCGGCGGCGGCGCCGGCCCCTGACGGAACGGCCCCGGCAGCGACCGCGCCGGCGGCGACCAACGGGAAGAACGGCCAATCCGGGAAGCCGGAGGCGCCGATCGTCGACGTCATCCTGCGCGTGCAGGAAGGCAAGCAGTACTTTGTCAACCGGATTACCTTCACGGGCAACACGACCACCCGCGACAACGTCATCCGCCGCGAGATGCGGCTGGTCGAGTCCGGTGTATTCAACACCGAGGCGTTGAAATACAGCGTCCGCCGGCTCAATCAGCTCGGCTACTTCAAGAACGTCGAAGGGGATGCGATCAAGGTCGAGAAAACGCCGGGTGTCGACAACAAGGTCGACGTCTCGCTGAAGTTCGAGGAGCAGAATCGCAACCAGTTGACGTTCGGCGCCGGCGTGTCGCAGTTCGACGGCTTCTTCGGGCAGCTGTCGTTCCAGACCTCGAACTTCCTCGGCCGCGGCGAGACCTTCACCGTGTCGGCGCAGCAGGGCGACCGGGCGAAGAACTACCAGGTCGCCTTCACGGAACCGTTCCTGTTCGATCGGCCGATCACCGCCGGCGTCGACCTCTACGTCCGGGAGATCCGCTATATCAACCAGTTCACGCAGGCCTCGACCGGTGGCAACCTGACTTACGGGTTCCAGGTGAGTCCGTTCTCGCGCGTCTTCGTGAACTACAGCCTCGAGAACGTCAAGGTCAAGGAGCTGAATCCGCTCTACACCACGATCGGCGGGAACAATCCCTTCCTCGCGGACTCGCTGCTGTTGGGCGAGGGGGGTCACCGCACCATCAGCAAGATTGGCCCGAGTTTCGTCTACAACACCGTCGACAGCCCGATCACGCCGACGACGGGACGCCGGTTGACGGCGTCAATGGACGTCGCCGGTTGGGGCGGCAACACCAACTTCATCAACCCGCGCGTCGAGGGCGTCCTGTACAAGGCGCTCAACCACCGCACGTCGCTGGGGTTCCGGGCCCAAGGGGAGTACATCAACCCGTACGGCAGCACGCAGGTCATCCCGATCTACGAGAAGCTGTATCTCGGCGGCGAATACAGCATGCGTGGCTTCGACCTGCGCTCGGTCGGACCGCGCGACCCCGCGACCGGTCTGGTCCTGGGCGGCAACAAGAGCCTGCTGTTCAACGCCGAGTACCTGATCAACCTGGTCGGGCCGGTCCGTCTCGTGCTCTTCTACGACGCCGGACAGGTTCGCGCCCGCGGCCAGAGCTTCACCTGGAAAGAGCAGCTGACGGCGCAGCAGTACCCGCCGCGGCTGGTCGGCGTGCCGCAGCTGTACGATCCCTTCCAGATCGGCTCGTTGACCAACCCGCTCGATGTGGTGCCGCAGCTGGAAACGGTGGTCACCGGCGAGGCCGCCGCGTTCAAGACCTCCACCGGCGCTGAGATCCGGTTCTTCATGCCGGTGCTGAACGTGCCGTTCCGCTTGATCTTCGCGGCCAACCCGTCGCGCGCCGGGGTCCTCGACAGCAACCTGCGGCCTGAGAAACTGTGGAAGTTCCGCTTCGCCGTCGGATCGACTTTCTAATCACACACGTCCTGATTGTTCGTCTCGTTTTTGATTCGGCATTGAAACAACGGAAAGGGATTCATTACATGAGTGCGCTGCAGGCTCCGAGAGCAATCAAACTGAAACTGACGTCCTCACTGCTGGGCGCCGCGCTGCTGGCGCTGTGCGCCGGCACCGCGCTCGCCCAGACGCCCGCGACGCCGGCTCCCGGAACGCAGAAGCCTGCGGCCCCGGCCCCGGCCACGCCGCCCGCGACTCCGCCTGCCGCCCAGACCCCGGCTCCCGCCACGACGCCGCCCAAGCCGTTCCCCGAAGGCGCCAAGATCGCCTACGTGAACGTGCAGGCGATTGCCTCCAACTCGGTCGAGGGCAAGGCCGCGACCAGCAAGCTCGATGATCTCCGGAAGAAGAAGACCGCCGAGATCGCAGACAAGAACAAGGCCCTCGCCGCCGCCCAGACCAAGCTCCAGCAGGGCGGCTCGGTCCTGAACGACGCCGCCCGCGGCGCGCTCGAGAAGGACATCGAGAAGATGAACCGCGAGATCCAGTTCGCCCAGCAGGACGCCAACACGGAGCTCCAGGAACTCCAGAATCAGCTCCAGGCCGACTTCCAGGAGAAGCTGAATCCGGTGCTCGAGCAGGTCGCCACGGAGAAGGGCCTGCACATGCTGATCGACATCGCCAACTCCGGCGCGGTCTGGGCCAACTCGGGGCTCGACCTGACGGCCGAAGTCATCCGCCGCTTCGACGCCAGCACCAAGACGGCGCCGGTCAAGAAGTAGCCTTCGGGTTCAGCGTTCATGTGGTTCATGGGTTCGTGAGGTTAGGTTCCTAGTTCTGAACCCTGAACCCTGAACCCAACCTCATGAACCCTATGAACCCATCAACCTCATGAACCCTTCCCTCTACATCCCGATCACCCCGACGATCGACCGCCTCTGCTACCGGTATCCTTCGGCACTGGTCGATGCGGTGACGGACTACGAGCCGGGCAAGCGGATCGTCGCGGTCAAGAACGTCACGGTCAACGAGGACTACTTCCAGGGCCACTTTCCGGGCGCGCCGTTGTTGCCTGCGGTCCTGATGATCGAGACCCTCGCGCAGGTCGCGACGATGCTGGTCGTGTATCGGGCTGACGGCGTGCCGGAGGGGCGGGTGTATCTGCGCGGCGTGGACAACGCCAAGTTCCGCCGCCAGGTGGTGCCGGGCGATCGACTCCGCCTCGAGGTCACGATGGGGCCGCGCCGCTCGTCACTCGCGCGGGCGCACGCCGCCGCCTACATCGACGACGGCATCGTCGCGGAAGCGGAGCTGCTGCTGGGTCTGGTGCCGGATGCCGGCCCTGCCGGCCAGCGCGGCATCCGTGCTGACGCGACGGCCATCATCCATCCAGGCGCGCGCATCGGCACTGGGACCGTCGTCGGCCCTTACGCGGTCATCGGCGAGCACGTGCGGATCGGCCGTGACTGCCGGATTGGCGCCTCGACGGTGATCGACGGTGACACCCAGATTGGCGACGGCAACGAGATCTTTCCGTTCGCCTCGGTCGGGCTGATCCCTCAGGATTTGAAGTTCAAGGGGGAGCCGACCCGCCTGGTGATCGGCGACCGGAACGTCATTCGCGAGTTCGTCACGATCCACCGCGGCACCGCCGGCGGCGGCGGCCTGACGGAAGTGGGCGACGACAACGTGTTCATGGCCTCGGCCCACGTGGCCCACGACTGCCACGTCCGCAATCACACCATCTTCGGCAACGCCGCGACCCTCGGCGGCCACGTGATCGTCGAAGACTACGCGACCATCAGCGCGTTCTCCGGGGTTCACCAGTTCTGTCGCGTCGGGCAGCATGCCTTCATCGGCGGGTTCTCGGTCGTCACCAAGGATGCGCTCCCGTTCGCCAAAACTGTTGGCAACCGGGCGCGCATCTACGGCCTGAACACCATCGGGCTCGTGCGCCGCGGCTTTTCCGCCGATGCCGTGGCCAAGCTGCGGCGCGCCTTCCGCTACCTGCTGCACTCCAATACCAGCCGGGCCATCGCCCAGATTGACCGCGATCCGTCGCTCAAGTGCGCGGAGGTCCAGCACCTCGTCGAGTTCATCCGCACCTCTAGCCGGGGTGTCGGGCTGCGCCGTCCCAGCCGCCGTCTCGAAGAAGTCGTGGAGGAGTAGTCGCCCGCCTTCGGCGATCGCCGCGACTGGGCGCAAGGTGGTCAGGTCAGACGGTCAGACGATGCGCCCCAGAAGGCGATCGGGGCTGTGCCCCGAGCCGCCCGCGTGAGCGGCCCGGGCCACAGCCTGGGTATCTCTAGGTATGAATGACGGTGATGGTGTACGAGAGGGCATCCGTGAGCCTGCCCACGTCGTAGACCCGCGCGCACAGGTTGGTGGCGGCGGTGACCTGGCCGGTAACGATCGAGTTCAGGACGGCGGCGTCGTTGGCGATGACCACCTGGCACGATGAGCCGTTCCAGGTGCCGAGGCTGAGCCCGAACACCTGCGACGCAGACGGATCGACCGCGGTAATCTGCACGGTTACCGAGCCAGCGACAGTCGAGGCGAACACGTGAGTGGCCGCGCCGTTGACCGTCAGCGAGCCGCTGAAGGTCTCGGTGGTGGTGGGCACCGACGGCGTGATGGGCGTGGTGGGCGTGGTCGGGGTGTTGTTGTCGCTGCAGGCCCCGGCAACGACCGAGGCCAGGGCGATCAGGGCCGCCAGGCCCCCGTGCCGCACCGTGCGGCCAATCGAACGACGCATTCAAACTCCTTTTTTCAAGACGCGTGTGGCCGGGCATCGGCCCGTTCATTGGACGACGCCAGCTGCGCCTTGGCTGTGCCGCCAGGACGGTTGTGCGCCGTCCTCGAGGTGCGGACAGCCGAGGCCCATCTGATAGACTGAGCGTACTTCATCATAGTCGTTCGTCGCGTCAGATTCTGCGGCGGACGTCCGCGAGGGGAATGGTCACGCCCCGCGCCCGTGAAGCCGTCACCATCCCGAATGAGCAGGATAGGACTCGTCGCCGGCAACGGCCGCTTTCCGTTTCTCGTCCTCCAGGGCGCACGCGCGCTGGGCTACGACGTCACCGTCATCGCGGTGACGGAGGAAGCGGCGCCGGAACTGGAGACCGCGGCGCGCGATGCGCAGGCGGAGCTCCACTGGGTCTCGCTCGGACACCTGGGGCGGTGCATCAAGCTGCTCAAGGCCGCCGGCGTGTCGCAGGCGGTGATGGCCGGACAGGTCAAGCACGTCAAGATCTTTTCCGGCATCGTCCCGGACCTGACGCTGCTGTCCGTGCTGACGCGGCTGAAGGCCCGCAACACGGACGCGTTGATCGCCGCGGTGGCCGATGTCATGCACGACAAGGGGATCGAGCTGCTCGATTCCACCGTGTTCCTATCGCCGTTGCTGGCGCGCGAGGGCGTGCTGACGTCGCGATCGCTCACGGCGGAAGAAGCCGAGGACCTCGCCTTCGGCTACGCCATGGCCGACGGCGTGGCGGGGATGGACATCGGCCAGACGATTGCGGTGAAGGCCAGGGCAGTGGTCGCGGTCGAAGCGATGGAAGGAACCGATGCCACCATCGCCCGCGCCGGCGAGCTGGCCGGCCCGGGCGCGCGCATCATCAAGGTGGCGAAACCGAATCAGGACATGCGCTTCGACGTGCCGGTGATCGGCAGCGCGACGATTGAGGCAATGCGGCGGGCCGGCGCGACGGCGCTGTCGATCGATGCCGGGAAGACGCTGATGATGGATGCCGGCGTCGTGTCGCGCGCCAACGAGGCCGGCATCGCGATCGTCGGCCGGCCAGCGGCGGAACAGCCGAGGGGGCGTCGGGCGGCAGCGGAGCAGGAGATGCCGAGTGTCCGGTGATGCGTTGCGCCTGGCGGTGATTGGCGTCGGCCACCTGGGCCGGCATCACGCCCGAATCGCCAGCACCCTGGAGGGCGTGCGGCTCACCGCAGTGGTCGATCTGAAGCCTGACCGCGTCGCGGAGATCGCCGCAGCGCACGGCACCATCGGCCTGACCGACTTCCGCGAGCTGTTCGATCGGGTCGACGCCGTCGTCGTTGCGGTGCCGACCGAGGCGCATCTCGCCGTCGCGGTGCCGTTCCTCGAGCGCGGCGTCGCCGTACTGGTCGAGAAACCGATGGCGCAGTCGCTCGCGGAGGCGGACGCGATGATCGCCGCGGCCGGGGCGTCGGGCGCGACGCTGGCGGTGGGGCAGACGGAACGCTACAACCCCGCGGTCGCGGCGGTGTTGCCGCTGGTCACGTCGCCGCGGTTCATCGAGGTCCATCGGCTCGGCACGTTCTCCGAGCGGAGCCTCGACATCGACGTGGTGTTCGACGTGATGATCCACGACCTCGACATCATCCTGGCGCTGGTGCGCTCGGAGATCGTGTCGATCGAGGCGGTCGGCGTGCCGGTCCTGAGCCCGAAATTCGACATCGCCAACGCCCGCCTGCGCTTTGCGTCCGGGTGTATCGCGAACGTCACCGCCAGCCGCATCAGCCGGGACCGAGTCCGCAAGATCCGCTTCTTCCAGCCCGACGCCTACATCTCCATCGACTACGCCGAACAGTCCGCCGAAGGGTGGCGACTGACGCGGCGCGACGGCCAGCGCCCGCAGATTCAGGGCGGGGCGATCCCGGTGCAAAGCGACGAGCCCCTCCGCCGCGAGCTCGCCGATTTCGTGTCGGCGATCCGCGCCCGCCGCTCGCCGCTCGTCGACGGCGCCGCCGGCCGCCGCGCGCTCGCGCTCGCGACGGAGGTAGCGGGGCGCATGAAGGATGTCGGTTCATGAGGGTTCGTGAGGTTCATGGGGTTCATGAGGTTAGTTCCGGGTTCGAGGTTCATGGTTCGATGATGCTCACGGATCGCGGCTGAACCTGAACGCCAAGGGTTGAACGCAGAACCGTGCAATCGAATCTTGAACCCGACTCTGAACCTTGAACCTGAGCTGTGAACCCTGAACCTTGAACCCTGAACCTTGAACCCCATGAACCCCATGAACCTCATGAACCTCATGAACCCATGAACGATCTCCATACATTCATCCGCGCCCTCGCCGCCGAGCACGAACTCGCGCTCGTGGGTGAGCCGGTCGACCCCGAGCTCGAGATTGCCGCGATCGCGGACCGGGTGTCGAAGTCGCCTGGCGGCGGACCGGCGCTGTTGTTCGAGCGGCCCACCGGCTTCGACATTCCCGTCGCCGTCAACGTGTTCGGATCCATGAAGCGGATGTGCATGGCCCTGGGCGTGGCGAGGCTGGACGATCTGGCAGCGCAGATCGACGATCTTGCCACCCCCAAGGTGCCGGCCGGCATGATGGACGCGGTCCGCATGCTTCCCAAGTTGAGCCGCTTGCGGGACCTCCTGCCGAAGACGGTGAGCGACGGCCCGTGCCACGAAGTGGTCTTGCAGAACGGCTCACTGGACGACCTGCCGGTCCTCAAGTGCTGGCCGAACGACGGTGGGCGTTACATTACGCTGCCGCTGGTCTTCACCAAGGATCCCGAGACCGGCATGCGGAACATCGGCACCTACCGGATGCAGGTGTTCGACGGCCGCACGACAGGGATGCACTGGCAACGGCACAAGGGGGGCGCGCAGCATCATCGCGTCGCCGAGCGGTTGGGCAAGCGGCTGCCAGTAGCAGTCGCACTGGGAGCGGACCCGGCGCTGACGTATTCCGCGACTGCGCCGATGCCGGAGGGGCTCGACGAGTTGATGCTGGCCGGCTTCCTGCGCCGCGAGCGCGTGGAACTGGTCAAGTGCGTGACGGTGGACCTCGAGGTGCCCGCCAACGCACAGATCGTCCTCGAAGGCTACGTCGAGCCCGGCGAGCGGCGTCGCGAAGGGCCCTTTGGCGATCACACCGGCTTCTACTCGCACGCCGACGACTACCCCGTCTTCCACATCACGTGCATCACCCGGCGCCGGCGCCCGATCTATCTCACCACGGTCGTCGGGATTCCGCCGATGGAGGACTACTACCTTGGGAAGGCGAGCGAGCGGATCTTCCTGCCGCTGATTCGGAAGACGTTGCCGGAGATCGTCGACATGGCGTTTCCGGCCGTGGGGATTTTCCACAACATCGTGCTGGTCTCGATCGACAAGCGGTACCCGGGCCATGCCCGCAAGATCATGAGCGCGTTCTGGGGTCTCGGGCAGCTCATGTTCTCCAAGACGATCATCGTCGTCGACAAGGACGTCGACGTCCAGAACGAGGCGGAAGTCGCGTGGATCGTCGGCACGCACTATGACCCCGAGCGTGACATCCAGTTCACCCGGGGACCGGTGGACGATCTGGAGGACGCCAGCGATCTCCCGGCGATCGGCAGCAAGATGGGCATCGACGCCACGCGCAAGTGGGCCTCGGAAGGCTTCAAGCGGACCTGGCCGGAGCGCGTGTCCACGACCCCCGAAGCGCTACGGAAGGCCGAGGCGATCTGGGCGCGGCTCAGCAAGGGATGGAAGGTATGACGACGGGCACGAGCGGGATTGAGGCGCTCACCGAACGGCTGGCCGGTGGGGCGGTGGCGACGGAAGACGATGCGCGGCTGATGCTCGAGACGCCGGACCTGATTGCGGTCGGCGTGATCGCCGATGATCTGCGTCGCCGACTGCACGACAACCGCGTGACGTTTCTCAGAGTGCTCGAGGTCCATGTCGATCAGGTGCCGGCGACGCTGCCCGCCCGCACCGCCGCTGGCGAGATTCGGATCGTCGGAACGCCGGCGTCGGTGGACACGGCATGCGCTGCCGTCAGCGCCGCTCGAGCGCTCTCGCCGACGACCGTCCTCACCGGCTTCTCTTTGGCCGATCTCGCCGATCTCGGTGAGCGTTCGCTCGGTGAGCTATGCCGGCGGCTGAAGGACGCAGGGCTGGACGGCATCGCGGAGGTCCCCCTCGATCGCTTGTCCGATGCCACGCCGTTAATCGCTGCCGCACGGGCCGCCGGCCTCGACGTCCGTCGTCTCACCGTGGACGCGCTGACCCCTGAGTCGCGGATCGCGATGCTGTCGCGAGCTCGCGATCTGCAGGCCGGTCTTGGCGGGTTCCAGGCGCTCGCGCCGCTGCCACGCGAGATGTCGATCGCGGCGCCGACCACCGGCTACGACGACGTGAAGCTGATCGCGGCGGCGCGTGTGCTGGTATCGACGATACCGTCGATCCAGAGCGACTGGTCCCGGTACGGTCCGAAGCTGGCGCAGGTGACCTTGACGATGGGGGCCGACGATTTGGATGGCGTTGCCGCGACCGATCCCAATCTGCTCGGGACACGCCGCAGCCCGCTCGAGGAGATTCGCGGCAACATCCGCGCCGCCGGGTTCGAACCGGTCGAGCGTGATGGCCGGTTCGCCGCTATCGGGTAGCCTTGATCCATGTCATTGACCCGGCTTGGAGCGGTCGGCTACCTCAACGCGCGTCCGCTCGTTTACGGACTGGAGCTGAAGGCCGCAGACTTCACCCTGCGCTTCGACGCGCCGTCCAAATGTGCCGCTCTGCTGCACGGACAGGCCGTCGATCTCGGGATGATTCCGTCGATCGAGTTCCTGCGCGGTCACGACCCGTACCGGATCGTCCGTGATCTCGGAATCACCTCGGACGGCCCGGTCGTTTCTGTCGCGCTGTTCTGCCGCACACCGCTGTCCGCGGTCCGGACCATCGCCGCGGACATCAGCTCGCGCACGTCGAACGCGCTGTTGCGGATTCTGTGCGTCGAGCGTTTCGGGCTGGACCCGGAGTTCGTCCCGATGGCTCCGGATGCGACGGCGATGCTGGCGCGCTGCGATGCGGCCCTGATCATCGGCGACCCGGCGCTCTTCCTCGATCCCGGAGCGCAGGAAGTCCGGAAGATCGACCTCGGCGAGGAGTGGACCGCGATGACCGGCTTGCCGTTCGTGTGGGCGTTCTGGGCCGGCAGGCCGGGTGCGGTGTCGCGCGAACGTCTGGACGAGTTGCTGGACGCGCGGAATGCCGGGGTCTCGTCGTCGGATCGCATTGCCGACGACTATTGCGGCCCGGAACGTTCCGCCCTGTGCCGCCGATACTTGAGGGAGAATATCAAGTACGTGCTCGGCGAGCGTGAGCAAGCCGGGCTGCGCCGCTTCTACGAGCTCGCCCGCGCTCACGACCTGGTCGAGGCCATGCGGCCGATCGCGTTTTTCTGACGCGGCACGGGTGGGCGACGAACGCATTGTTTGTCGGCCCGACCTTCAGGTCGGGGGAACAATGGGTTCGGCGAATCGGATGGTTTGCGCCCGACCTGAAG
>Ga0207697_10000345_pt1 | contig 25930 bp, 21 predicted proteins | sample KBSSwiS5withPhiX_FD_184293 | JGI IMG/M metagenome (GOLD analysis project Ga0207697, IMG submission 184293) | Switchgrass rhizosphere microbial communities from Kellogg Biological Station, Michigan, USA, with PhiX - S5 (SPAdes) (version 2) | ecosystem: Host-associated > Plants > Roots >... | reverse complement strand
GAGCCTAGCCTCGGCTAGCCCGGATCTTGCCCGAACTCCCCGAAGTCGAAGCCGTTCGTCGTCAACTGCGCCGCGTCATGGAAGGCGCTCGCATCGAGCGCGTCGAGACGCGCCGCGCCGATCTGCGATCTCCATTTCCGCGCGACTTCGCGGCGCGTCTCGAGGGACAAAAAGTGAACGCGTTGCGGCGACGCGCAAAGTATCTGCTGGCCGATCTCGCGTCGGGTGACACCTTGCTGATGCATTTGGGTATGTCGGGTTCGTTTCGCGTCGTCAAGGGACGCAAGGATGCTATGCAAGGCGATTTCTATTTCGAGCGCAGCCGTCTCGAAGCCCATGACCACGTGCTGTTCACGTTGTCATCCGGCGCCACCATCGTCTTCAACGATCCCCGCCGTTTTGGCCAGATGGACATCATCAGGGCCGACGAACTGGCCAGCAATCGTGCGCTGACGTCACTCGGTCCAGAGCCGCTCGATCGCAGCTTCAACGCGACGATGCTTGCGCGAGCGCTCAAAGGCAAGAAGACGACGCTCAAAGCCGCGCTTTCCGATCAGCGCGTCGTGGCCGGGCTCGGCAACATCTACGTGTGTGAGGCACTGCATCGCGCCCGGTTGTCACCAAAGCGGCGCGCATCGACGCTGGCGAAGGCAAACGGTGAACCTCGACCTGGCGCCGAAGCGCTGGCCGAAGCAATCCAGGATGTGCTGAACGAGGCGATCGCGAACAAGCATCGATATCGGGGCAACGATCGGTTTCGCGTCTACGACCACGAGGGTGAGCGTTGCCCGAGGCGCGGATGCCCGGGCATCATCAAGCGGATCGTGCAGGCAGGGCGGTCGACGTTTTTTTGTCCGGTGTGTCAGCGGTGATCTTTCGCCAGGAGTTTCTCGACGGCATTCGCAGCGGCCGCATCACGATCGCTTTTCGCCGCTGGCGCCGTCCATCCGTCAAGGCGGGAGGGAAGCTGCTGACGGCCGCCGGCCTGCTCCACATCCGTAATGTGATTCCGATCACGATTGGGAGCATCCTCGAGGCAGACGCTCGACGAGCGGGCTACGAGAGCCGACAGGCGTTGGTCGAAGAACTGAACGAGCAGACCGATGGCAAGGTCTATCGAATCGAGCTGGGCGCGCTCGAAGCCGATCCGCGCATCGCGCTGCGAAAATCGGTGCCGGACTCTGATGGCCTCGACGCGTTAGCCGCCCGACTCGGTCGTCTTGACTCTCACGCGGGCGGCAAACCGTGGACGGTGAAAGTGCTGGAAACAATCGCTGCTCATCCCGCTGTGCGTGCCGGAGACTTGTGCGGCATGGTCGGGCAGGAAAAGATGGTGTTCAAGTTGAACGTGCGAAAGCTGAAGGCGCTCGGTCTGACCGAGAGCCTGGAAATCGGCTATCGTCTGTCACCGCGAGGCCAGATCTTGTTGCGCCGTCTCAGGGACCGCCAGTGAACCGCCCAACGCGGCGCGAGTTCATTCACGCATCCGGCGCCGCGCTGGTTGCATTCGGCACGAGCGACGCGCGCGTGAGGGCGCAGAGCGTCGAACAGTTCGACGTCAGCGAGAAAAGCATTCGCGAGCTCCAGGCGGCCATGACGGCCGGGCGAGTGACGTCGGAACAGCTCGTCGAGCAGTATCTGGCTCGCATCGCCGCCTACGATCAGGCAGGGCCGCGTCTCAATGCCGTCATCTCCGTTCATCCCAGCGCGGCTGCAATGGCGCGAGCAGTGGACGAAGAACGCAAATCGCGAGGCCCGCGCAGTCCGCTCCATGGCATTCCAGTCCTGCTCAAGGACAACTTCGAAACGAGGGACATGCCGACGACCGGCGGATCACTGGCGCTGCGTGGAATCGTGCCGTCGCGGGACGCCTTCCAGGTTGCGCAGCTGCGCCGTGCTGGCGCCGTTCTTCTCGGAAAGGTGAACTTGCACGAACTGGCGCTCGGTCTGACGAGCATCAGCTCGTTTGGCGGACAAACTCGTAACCCCTACGACGTGACTCGTACGCCGGGTGGCTCGAGTGGTGGCTCCGGCGCCGCCGGGGCAGCATGTTTCGCCGCCTTCACGATGGGCACCGACACAAGCGGATCGATTCGGATTCCGAGCTCACACAACTCGCTCGTGGGCCTTCGCCCATCTGCGGGGTTGTCGAGCCGCGCCGGGATCATCCCGTTCGGCCACACGCAGGACACCGGCGGCCCGATGGCGCGCACAGTCGAGGACATCGCCTTGATCCTGGACGAGACGGTCGGCTACGACCCCGCGGATCCGACGACCGAGGCGAGCGGTGGCAGGATCCCCCGGAGTTACACGACGTCGCTGAAGGAGGGCTCACTGAAGAGCGCGAGGATCGGCGTCCTCGTCGAGTTTTTCGGATCAGCCCCTGAAGACGACGAAGTCGCTGTTGTCGTGCGGCGCGCGATCGAAGAGATGAAGTCACGCGGTGCCGCCACCGTCGACATCGTCATTCCGGACCTGGCGAAGCTGATCGCCGCATCGAATCTCCTGTCCCAGGAACTCAAGGTCTACCTCGGTGACTATCTCAAGAGCGCGGGTGCCCACGCACCGTCCATCGAGGAGATGCTGGACACCGGGCTCCACAGCGCGGGGATTCAGGGCATTCTCGACGTGGCGAACGCGACCGCTGCGGACTATCTCTCGAGTGATGACTACAAGGCCCGCCTCGGCGCTCGAGAGACGCTGGCGAACGCCGTCATCGACGTGATGGAGGCCAATCGTCTCGATGCCGTCGCATATCCGACGATCCGGCGAATCGCTCCGATTATTGGAGGAGCGCAGGCAGGCAGCAACGCCGCGCTGTCTGCCAACAGCGGCCTGCCCGCGATTACGGTGCCAGCCGGTTTTACGCCGGGTGGCTTCCCCATTGGCATCGAGCTCATCGGCCGGCGATTCGCAGAAGCAACGCTCCTCGCGCTCGCCTTCGACTTCGAGCAATCGACGCATCATCGCCGGCCGCCGCTGTTGACGACTGCGACCGTCGAAACACCGCGCGTGGCTGACGGCATCCGCCTTCTGGTGAAAGCGACGGGTGCGCACTCAGTGCCGGTGTCGAACGTCACGTTCGAAGCGGTTGGCGGTTTCATCTTCGACGAAACGACCCGTCGTCTCGGCTACGACGTTCGGGTGAGCGGCAGCCGGGATGACGCAGCTGGCGTCTACCTGCACCGGCGGACCAGTCGCCAGAACGGAGGAGTCGCGTACGTCCTCGCCAAGTCAGTAACGCCGCAGATGGCAGGAACAGTCACGCTGACCGAGGCCGAGGCCGCCGACTTGAAGGCGGGTAAGTTCTACCTGGCTGTTCTCAGTCGAAAGAGTCCTCGACTCAGCGCGCGCGGCGATCTGATCTTGTAAGTCTTCTTCCTGATCTTCGTACTCTTCGTGGCCTTCGTGACTACGGTTTGGCCGGGCCGTCCGCTCCAACCAGGTGATGGATCGACTGGTTGTTCTCCAGGCAGATCATCTCCATGATTTCGATGTCCGGCATCAGTTGCCATCTCAGGCGTGTCGTAAACGGCCGCGTGTAGGCTTTCGGATCGTCGACCGTCTGCTCGATCTCGATCGTCCCGAAGTTCGGACGCGTGAAGCGCTCGATCGTGCGGCCTTGTTCGGTCAGCGGGCTGCCATTGATGTCCAGCCACCCGCCGTCTCGGAAGCCTTTCGTCTCGACGACGAGCGTATCGCCTTCCCAGCGGCCGACGGAGTAGCCGTAGAACCAGGGCTGCGGATCGTCTTTCGGTATGGATCGCCCGTCGGTGAAGATCTGACGGATGCCCTGATGCGTTTCGTAGAGCAGCAGGACGACGCCTGGGCTTTGAATGACCTTGCGCGGGAAGGTGTGCACGTTGAACTGCTGATTGCCGAGCGGCAAGCACCAGACGTCAGGGTTGTCCTTGCTGTTGTTGGCCATGCGCTTTTGCAGCAGCTCTTTTGCCCATGGCTGCAGTGGCAGCCCGTCCTTGAATCCCGCGCCGATGTCGCGGAAAGTGGCCAGCGGTTTCTCGTCCAGGCTGAGCGCCTGGCGCGGCTCGTCGTTGCCGCGAGCGACATTTCGATAGACGCCGGACAGGTCTGGTTTCCCATCAGACGTGCGAGGCGTCGGACCGTTGAGATCGACCTTTCCGTCCGCCGTCCGCGGCGCGCGCGGATCTTTGTGATCGGGCCACTGTGCCGATGATGGAACGGAGATGATGACGAGCAACGCGATGACTATGAAGAAACGAGTGAACATCTTTGCACCTGCCCGGTGAGTGTATCCGAGGGCGCGACGCCACGTCACGGGTGGTCTGTTGAAGCGCCTCCGCGCAGTCGGCTAAGCTCCCTTCGTTCGAGTCCCACTGCGTAGAGGCGGGTCTTCAGACCCGCCTGGAGAGCCGTGATGAAGACGTTGAAGCTGATGAGCGCAGCAAGTCTATGCCTCGCCGCGGCGACTGTCATGGCGCAGGAGCCGGTGTGGAACGCATCTGCAATCAAGGACTGTGACCGCGCGTGCCTCGTCGGCGTGCTCGACGGCTACATGAATGCGGTCTTCAAGAAGGATCCCAAGGCAGTGCCGCCGCTCTCGATCGATGTGCGGATGACAGAGAACGCCGCGCAATTCGACGTCGGCGAAGGTGTCCTGTGGCGATCCAAGACCGAGCCGACGAGTTTCAAGATCACCGTCGCCGATCGAGTGACTGGCGAAATTGCGTTTCAGGGTCGCCTCAAGGTACAGGGACGCGACACACTCGCGGCGGTCCGCTTGAGAGTCGATCGCGGCAGGATTATCGAGATCGAACAACTTCACGCCGGTGGTATCGCTCCGCAGGCGATCGAACTGCTCACAACTCCTCGCGCGCTTCTCACCGAGGACGTGCCGGTCAGTCAGCGCGTGTCGCGCGACGTGATGTTTCGCGTCGCCAACTCGTACTTCGATGCGCTCGAGGGCGACAGCGGCAAGATTGGCGCGTTTGCCGACGATTGCGTGCGACACGAGAACGGCTATCGCACGGTCAATAACCCGCCGCCGGGCGGCCGCATGATGCCGGGCCCGCAACTGCCGGATCCGAAACGGAGCAGGGCAAGTCACAACTCGCATTCAGCATGCTGACCTGCTCGCAGCAGATCGACTCGAAGATCTTTGCCTACATGAAGCACATTCGGCCGCGTCGTGCCCTCATCCTCGACGAGCAGAAGCAAACCGTCGGGACATTCCCGCGGTTCGTGCACGACGGCACTCGTCGCGGCGCGCCGCCTGATGCGCCGCCGGGCATGCTGCAGAATCTGGTGACGATGGAGACATTTTCGGTTCGGGCGGCTTGATTCATCATGTCGAAGCGGCGCCGTTCGTGACGCTTCCGTATGGGCTGGGCAATGGGTGGACGCCAGGATCTGGACGGTAACGAGGGTTCTGTGTTCCGGCTTCCACGTTCCGAGTTCGTGTTCCGGTTCTGGTTCATGGTTGGGAGTTCGCGGTTCCGGCTTCCGGCGGTTGTGTTGCTGGGTGCATTTCACTTCGCATCCGGGGTCACGGCCGACGAGTCGAGATTCAGGGTAATGCCGCTCGACGCCAGCGGCGTGATCCCGTACTTCATTGCTGACGGTGCAGACCGCTCACAGTTCAGGGCCAGTGACACTCAGTTGGCCATTTGGGCTCTCGACGAGTGGCAACGCCGAACCGGTCGCATACTGCGATTCGAGCGCGCCGAACGCGAAGAGAGCGCGTTGCTGCGTTTTATCTGGCTGCCGTGGGCCGAGGACGCCGCGCTCGGCCGCATGGATCCGTCGACCGTCGACGGACATCCCGCCGCGTCGATCACCGTCCGGCCAGACGAGAATCAATTCCGGCCGACCGTCAGGCGCGGTGTCCGCGTGGATCCCCTCTTGCGCGACGTGGTCCTGTACTACGTCTGCCTGCACGAGATCGGGCATGCGCTCGGTCTCAGCCACAGCAGCAACCCTCGCGACGTCATGTGGCCGGGAAACAACGGTGTGACCCTGCCGATCTACGAGCGCTATCGTCATCTCATACAGACAAGAGATGACATTCCCCGCACCTCCTGGCTGTCTCACGACGATCTGGCGCGGTTCACGGAAATCTGGTCAGTTCCGTAGCTTCACCTGGTTTGTGACAGCCCAGTGAAGATGAATTTCTGGACCCGCCTGTTCTCCGGTTTGAGCGGCGTGACCTCGGTGACGTAGAGATTGCCTTTCGAATCGGCTGCCATGTGATGAAGCGTGCCGAAGTCCCCGGGCGCTGAACCCCATTGTCCGAATGAATCCAGGAGCGTGAGCGTCTTGCGATCGAAGACCATCACGCGCGCCTGGCTGCGGTTGCCGACATAGAGGAACCGCTGGGCGGGATCCGCTGAGAACGCCGTGCTCGCCGCCGTCGTGCCGTTGCCGCATTCGGGGGCCTTGCATTCACGGCCGATGAACACCTGGTCCACGTACTTCCCGTCGAGCGTGAACACCTGCACCCGCTTGCCACCGCGGTCCGAGACGTAGACCATGCCGTCGTTCGACACGCGGGCCGCGTGCACGGGCTGCACGAACTGCGGCGCGCCCTTCGGATCCGCGTCAGGAGGCGCCGGATTGGGTGCCGCATCGGTGGGAGCGTTGCCAAACGCGCCCCACATCCGTTTGAACTTGCCGGTGTCCGCATCGAAGACGATGACGCGCCGGTTGCCGTAACCGTCGGCGACGATCAGTTCATTCGTCTTCGGGTACACGAATGTGTCGGCAGGCTGATTGAGGTTTTCAGTGTCTGCATTTCCCTTGCTCTGACCGGCATGGCCGATCTGCATGACGAACTTGCCGGCCTTCGTGAACTTCAGGATCTGATGGTCCTTGTTGCCATTGCCGCCGATCCAGACGAAGCCTTTCGGGTCGATGTAGACGCCATGCTCGGAGTTGGGCCACTCGTATCCCTGGCCGGGTCCGCCCCAGGCCTGGATGAAGTGTCCCGCTGCATCGAATTCGAGGAGTGGAGGCGCAGCCCGCCCCTTCTCCTCCGCGCTCAACGTTGCCGGACGCTGCAGGACCCACACGTGATCCTGCGCGTCGATCGCGACGCTCGCCACTTGTCCGAACTGCCAGTTGTTCGGGATCGTCGGCCACGCCGGGTCAACCTTGAAATGCGGCGTCTCAGAGCCTGGCTTGCCCTGGCCCATGACGACCGCCGCCACCATCAACATTCCCGCGATCGCCGTCATGACTTGCTTCATGGCAGCGCATTGTGCCACGCCACGAAGATCAGGGCCACTGCGGTTCGAATGCGCGGCGGGAGGTGAGAGAATGCTGTCCGTGGAATGCCCGCGCTGCGGTGCCGCGATGCAGCAGGAGACCTTCGATGGTCACCTCGATCGGTCGGTGGTCATCGACATCTGTCACGCCTGTCAGTGTTTCTGGTTCGATGCGCGCGAGAGTACGTCGCTCACGCCTGGATCGACGCTGGCGCTCTTCCGCGTCATCGGCGAGAAGTTGATGAGGCCTCAGCACAGCAACGCCGAGCTCGCGAAGTGTCCACGATGCAAAGGCCGGCTGCGACGGACGCAAGACATGCAGCGTTCGACGCGATTCGAGTACTTGAATTGCCCGAATGGTCACGGGCGCCTGATCAGCTTTTTCGACTTCCTCCGCGAAAAGGACTTCATCCGTCCACTGACGCCGCACCAGATCGCCCAACTCCGGGAGAATGTCGGTTCCGTGAACTGCGCGAACTGCGGTGGGCCGGTAGACTTGGCCAAGGGGGCGGCCTGCTCGCATTGTGGAACCGCGCTCTCGATGCTCGACATGAAGCAGGCGGAGAAGCTGGTCGCGCAGCTGCAGAAGGCCGAGCTGCGTGCCAATCAGCCCGTCGATCCGTCGTTGCCGATCGAGCTGTTGCGGGCACGCCGCGAGACCGAACGCGCATTTGCGGGCATTCACGACGACGACCTCTGGTTCAAGGATGTGGCGTCGACCGACTTGCTCGGTGCCAGCCTCACCGCGGTGGCCAGGTGGTTGAAGAAACACGCTTGAATATCGGCCGGGAACCCCTGGCGACCTGCCTCGTATTCATCAGATAGCGTACGAAGGGAGCTGAACGCGAATGGGAATCATGGACTTCATCAAGGGCGAGCTGCTCGAGGTTATCGAATGGACCGACGACTCGCGAGACACGCTCTCGTATCAGTTTCCCGATGAAGACAAGGCCATCAAGAATGGCGCTCAGCTCATCGTGCGTGAGTCGCAGGTGGCGCAGTTCGTCTACCTCGGTGAGTTCGGCGACACGTTCAAGCCCGGGAAGCACACGCTCACCACCGACAACATTCCCGTCCTCACCAAGCTGAAGTCGTGGCCGTTTGGCTTCAACTCGCCATTCAAGGCGGATGTCTACTTCGTCACGACGCGCCTCTTCACCGGCAACAAGTGGGGCACGTCCAACCCGGTGATGCTGCGCGACAACGACTTCGGCATCGTCCGCGTACGCGCGTTCGGCACCTACGATTTCAAGGTCGTTGAACCCAAGACGTTTCTCAAAGAGGTCGCTGGCTCCGACCACAACTTCAGGCTGGATGAATTCAGCGACACGATGCGCTCGCGTATCGTCAGCATCTTCACCGACGCGATCGCGAGCGCGAAGATTCCGGTGCTGGACGTGGCGTCGCGCTACACCGAGCTCGGTGAAGCGCTGCTGCCGCTGATCAACCCGGCGATCACGACGAAGTACGGGATCGAAATCGGAAGCTTCATCGTCGAGAACGTATCCGTCCCACCGGAAGTGGAGCAGGCGATCGACAAGCGGTCGAGCATGGCGGCGGTCGGGAACCTCAACGACTTCGTGAAGTATCAGATGGCGAAAGGCTTCGAGAGTGGAGGAGGGCCTGGAGCCGGCGGTACGGCAGCGGAGTTGGCGGTGGGCTTTGGCCTGGCGCAGCAGATGATCAAAGACGGGTTCATGAGCGGTCACGCAACGCCGACCGTTGCGGTGGCGAGTCAACCGGCGCAGCCGGCTGGTCTGCCTGATCTCTTGAGCCCGGCTGAAGCAGCACAGGCGCTCGGCGTCACCGAGGCCGATGTCATGACCGTCCTTGAATCCGGCGAGTTGAAAGGCCGGAAAATCGGCTCTACCTGGCGCATCCCGCGCGCGGCGATCACGAGCTACATGTCTTGACGGGGCAAATCGCTGCACTCGAAAAATACGAGTGCCCCGCTTGCGGTGCGCAGGCGGAGTGGAATCCCACGACGCAGAAGCTCGTGTGCCCGTTCTGCGGGACCGAGTCGCCGTACAAGATCGATCGCGAGCAGGGCAAGGTCGTCGAGCTCGATCTCGTCAAGGCGCTGCGCGAGTTGCCGGAGGAAGAACGCGGCTGGCAGACCGAGCGTCGAAGTGTCCAGTGCCAGTCGTGCCGTGCCGTGATGGTGTTCGACCCCTCGAGGGTCGGGCAGAACTGCGAGTTTTGCGGATCACCCGCGCTCGTCGATTACCAGGAGATTCGATCGCCAATCCGTCCGCAAGGCGTCCTGCCATTTCGCATCGACGCACATCGCGTTCGCGACGACATCCGGCGATGGTGGAGGAGCCGATGGTTTGCGCCGGGGAAGCTGGCGTTCGCCTCGCTGGTCGACACGGTCAAAAGCCTCTACATCCCTTATTGGACCTTCGACGCGCAGGTCCATTGCCCATGGACGGCGGAGGCTGGCCACTACTACTACGTCGACGTCCCGGGCGTTGATAACCGTGGACGCCCCGTGATGCGGCGCGAACGTCGCGTTCGCTGGGAACCTGCCTCGGGTGTCGTGGACACGTTCTTCGATGACGAGGCGGTGCCCGGAACGCAAGGCGTGCCACTCGACCTGTTACGAAAGGTGGAGCCGTTCCCGACGAAGGAAGTTGTCTCTTACGACACCGCGTTCCTGTCGGGTCACGTGGTCGAGCACTATCAGGTCGTGCTGCTCGACGCTGCGCAGCGATCGGTCGAGCAGATGCAAGCCAAGCTCACCATGCTCTGCAGCCAGCAGATCCCCGGTGATACACATCGCAATCTGCAGATCTACCCCGAGTTTTCGGGCCGGACGTTCAAGCACGTCCTGGTGCCAGTGTGGCTGCTGAAGTACGACTTCGGCGCGAAGCCCTATCAAGTGATCGTCAATGGCTACACCGGCGCGATCGCGGGCCGCCATCCGTTGAGTTTCTGGAAAATCGCTTTCCTCGTGCTGGTCGCGCTGCTCGTTGGCCTCGTCTGGATCTGGCTCAACTCGCAGTCCTGAAGCGTAGAATGCGCGCGTGCCACTCGACACGATCGGGTCGAGTACTGGCGTGCAGCAACCTGCCAGGTGCTCGAACTGTGACGCACAGCTCGATGGGCCCTATTGTTCACGATGCGGGCAGAAATCGGTCAACCCGCACATCCCATTCAATCAGTTCATCTCTGAGGTGATCGACGACGCGCTGAGCCTCGATACGCGGCTCGTGCGCACGCTGCGCCCTCTGATGTTCCGGCCCGGCCTGGTGACGCGTGACTATCTGCTCGGGCGACGCGTCGCGCATGTCCCGCCGCTGAGGGCGTACCTCATCTCCGCGCTGATCTTTTTCGGTTTGTTCTCGATCTTCCCGAATCGCGCGCGAGTCGAGGTATTCACGACGGGAGAGACCAGGGCCGTCAGCACGGGGTCGCGGATGTCGTTCGAGTTCCCAGCGCATTCGCCGATCAACGATGTGCGCTACCAGGAACTAGTGGCGAGGGCGAAGGCGAATCCCGATGACTTCGTGCGAGCGGCCGGCGCCGCAGTGCCGCGCGTCTTCTTCCTCTTCCTGCCAATCTTCGCGGGGCTGCTGAAACTGTTCTACCGACGGCAGGGCTACTACCTCGATCACTTTGTGTTCTCGCTCTACTACCACGCCTTCGTGTTCGTACTGTTCTCCTTGCTGTTCCTCGTGAGCCGCACGGATCCGTGGCTTCCAGGCTTCGTGAGAGCCGTCGTCGGCACAGGGTTTCTTGTATGGCTGGTAGCGTATCTGCCTGTCGCATTGCGTCGCGTATACGGCGGCTCGAATCTGCGCACGGCGTTCAAGCTGATGGGGCTCGCGGTGACCTATCTCGCGGCCTTCATCCTCGTGGGCATCCCGCTTGTGATGTTCATCGGCCTGTCGACGTTCTGAGCGCGACTCTGCGCGCCTGGCAGGGGATGGGGTACGCTGATCATCATGAGTCCGAGCGGTCGCGCAACTGCCGACCAGGCCGGGTTGCTGACGCGCCTGCGCGACACGGTCGAGTTACTCGAAGCCATTGCTGCCGATCGATCGGTCCTCTCCGGCGTGCCGGACGAGGAACGAAAGCGGCTGCTGCAGGCAGTGGCAAGCGTGTATAGCCCCGATCGCGTCGAGCGGCGGCGGATGTCGAAAGTCGTCGCGCGGGAGCGCAAGGCAGCGCGCGTGCGTGGCGATCAGGGCGTGCTGCAGGAGACCGGTATCCGCACGCTTCGGCGCAAGCCGGTCTTTCACACACCCAACGTCTTCCCGACGCGGTCGGTTGCAGATGGCTTCGTCGCACATGACGTTCATAACAGTCACGAAGGGGACGACCGATCCCGGATCCCGGATCCCGGACCCCGGATCCGGAGTCCCGAAAGCCATGAACAGCAGCACTGTTACGTCTGCAAAGAGAAATACACGGCCATCCACCATTTCTACGATCAGCTGTGCCCGTCGTGCGCGGCGCTGAACTTCGCGAAGCGCACGGAGCGGGCCGATCTGCGAAGTCGCGTGGCGTTGCTGACCGGCGGCCGCGTCAAGATCGGCTACCAGGCGGGACTGAAGCTGCTTCGATCGGGTGCGCGTCTCCTCGTCACGACACGCTTTCCGCGCGATGCCGCGAGGCGCTACTCGAGCGAGCCCGACTTCGCCGAGTGGGGAGATCGACTGGAGATCTTCGGTCTCGACCTGCGTCACACGCCAAGCGTCGAGGCGTTCTGCCGCGAGTTGCTCGATACACGCGACCGCCTGGATTTCATCATCAACAATGCCTGTCAGACCGTGCGCCGGCCGCCTGACTTTTACGCGCACATGATGGCGGGTGAGACAGCGGCGTTGAGTCAGATGCCGGAGCACGTGCGCCGGCTCGTCGGCCGTTATGAAGGACTGCGGGGATATCATTTGCTGGCCGGGCCGAACGAGCCGGGACTCGGGATTCGGGACTCGGGCCTCGAAGGGCTGACCCCTAAACCGGGGTCTTCGGGTCCCGAGCCCAGCGCCCCGAGTCCCGAGACGCTTGCCTACGGTCTCACTCACGCCGCGGAGCTCTCGCAGGTGGCCCTGCTGCCGGAGGAGCTGACGGCGCAGAAGGGTCTGTTCCCCGAGGGGCGGCTCGATCAGGATCTGCAGCAAGTGGATCTGCGTGGCCGCAACTCGTGGCGGCTGCTGCTCGCGGAAGTCTCGACAGTCGAGTTGCTCGAAGTGCAGCTGGTGAACGCCGTCGCGCCATTCATCTTCAATGCGCGCCTCAAGCCGCTGATGGCGCGCACGCTCGAGCGCGACAAGCACATCGTCAATGTGTCTGCCGTCGAAGGGCAGTTCTATCGCAACTTCAAGACGACCCGTCATCCCCACACCAACATGGCGAAGGCGGCGCTGAACATGATGACGCGCACGGCGGCGGCCGACTATCACCAGGACGGCATTCACATGAACAGTGTCGACACCGGGTGGGTCACCGACGAGGATCCCGTTGAAATTGCCACTCGAAAAAGAGCGGAGCAGCGGTTTCACCCGCCGCTCGACATCGTCGACGGCGCCGCCCGCATCGTCGACCCCATCATCAACGGCTTCAATACCGGCGCCCACATGTGGGGGCAATTCCTCAAGGACTACAAGCCGGTAGACTGGTGATAAATGGGGTCGGGAGTCATTTGATGTGGACACTCACCGTTTGACGACTGTCCTGATCAAATGACTCCCGACCCCTTAGACATAAAATAGTAAGGATATGAACACCATCAATTTCACACGCGGGGTCCCCGCCAACGAATCGTTCCCGACCGCCGAACTGATTGACGCCGCAACGGCTGTCTTCAAGTCGCACGGGAATCAGATGCTTCAGTACGGACCGTCGCGCGGCTTCGAGCCGCTGCGGCAGTGGCTCGCCGAATGGCAGGGCGTCGACGCCGATCGCGTCATCACCTCGAACGGTTCGCTGCAACTGATCGAATTCCTGTGCCTGCACATGATCAAGCCGGGCGATCTCGTCTTCACCGAGTCGCCGAGCTACGACCGCACTATCGGTTTGCTTCGCCGCCATGGTGCTCGCGTCGTGGGGATTCAGATGGAACCGGATGGTCCCGACATCGACGCGCTCGAGAGTTCGCTGAAGAAGGCCGTCCCGAAGTTCTTCTATCTCATCCCCGACTTCCAGAACCCTGCGGGCGCGACGTGCTCGGGCCTCAAGCGTCGTCAGATCGTCGAGCTGGCCGCGAAGTACAACCTGCTGCTCGTCGAGGACGCGCCGTACCGAATGCTGCGGTATCGCGGGACGGAGGAGCCGACGCTGTACGAATTGGCTCCTGATCGCACGCTGCATATGAGTTCCTTCACCAAGCTCATCGCCCCCGGCGTGCGCTGCGGTTTCATGCTGGGCGACGCGGCGGTCCTCGGCAAGCTGGCGAAGGTTGCGGAGGACACCTACATTTCGCCTGGATACGTGGCGCAGGCGATTACGTCCGAATGGTGCCGGCGCGGGCTGCTCCCGCCGCAGATCGAGCGGCTCAAGAAGCTGTACGCGCCGCGTCTGGATGCGTGCCTTGACGGCATCGAGAAGTACATGCCGGAGGCGAAGGCGACCAAGCCCGATGGCGGCTTCTTCATCTCGCTCATGCTGCCCGAAGGCGTCAGCACGACGGCCGTTCGAACGCAGGCGGCGACCAAGGGGCTCAATCTGGCCGACGGTCTTGCGTTTTTCCCCGAAGGCGGCGGCGAGCGCTTCATCCGCCTGCCGTTCTGCGCCCTCTCGCCAGAGGAAATCGACGAGGGCGTGAAGAGACTTTCGGAGGCGGTGCGTGAAACGCAGGTTGCGCCGGCTGCGCGCTAGCTGACAGCACGTTGAAACGTGTCGACACCGAAATCCCGACTCCCAATGCACCCGGTGCTTGGGAGTTGGAGGTTGGGAGTTGGAAATTGGCAGGACCGAGTCCGAGATTAGCTAGCGTGCATCTGGCAATGCAAAAGCAATCACGGTCCCGCCCGACGCGACGACGACGTACTGTTTGCCGTTGTGCATGAACGACATCGGACCGGCTCGCAGACCGGCTCCGGTCTGCAGGCGCCATAGATTCTTGCCGCTCGCCGCGTCGAACGCCATGACGTTGCCGTCCTCTTCACCGGCGAACACGAGACCTGATGCCGTGCTCAACGTACCGCCGAACGACGGCTTCGGGTACTTGAATTCCCAACGCACCAGCCCAGAGACAGGATCGATCGCACGCAAGGCGCCGAAGCCGGGCTCCCCTGGAATGTTTTCGACCGCACCGCCCCAGTACAAGTGACCCGGGAGGAATTCCTGTGGGAAGGCATAGAACTTCGCGCATACCTCGCGCGTCGTGACGTAGAACAATCCCGTGGTCGGATTGAAGGAAGGCGACATCCAGTTGGTGCCGCCGCCGACGTCGGGACACGTGACTGTCCCCTCGGTGCCGATCTTGTTGGCTTCGAGCAGGATTGGTTTCCCGTCCTGTCCGACTTCCTGCGCCCAGGTCGTTTTGACAAAGGGTCGCGCGCGAAGGAGTGCGCCGTTGGTCCGATCCAACGTGTAGAAGAAGCCGTTCCGATTCGCCGTCATCAGCACCTTGCGCGGTGCTCCGTTGATCGTCAGGTCGGCGAGGATGGGCACCTGCACCGCGTCCCAGTCATGTACGTCGTGCGGCGTGAATTGATAGTGCCAGCGCAGCGTACCGGTGTCGACGTCGAGCGCGACGACTGAATCCGTATACAGATTGTCGCCGGGACGAGCGTCGCCGAAAGAGTCGGGAGAGGGATTTCCGGTTCCCCAGTACACGAGATTGAGAGACGGATCGTAGGCGCCGGTCACCCACGTCGAGCCGCCGCCGCGTCGCCATCCATCGCCCTGCCAGGTATTGGCACCCGGTTGTCCAGATTCGGGTACCGTCCAGAATCGCCAGGCCTTCCTTCCCGTGTTCGCGTCGAACGCGTCGATAAACCCCCGGATGCCGTACTCAGCGCCAGCGATCCCGACGATGACCTTGTCCTTGACGATGAGCGGCGCGACAGTGGCCGTGTAGCTCTTCGTGTGATCGTCGATCTCGACGTCGAACAGGACGTTGCCAGTCCTGGCATCGAGCGCCACCAGGTGCGCGTCGAGCGTTGTCATGTAGAGGCGATCGCCGCGGATGGCAAAGCCACGGTTGACGCGCCCACAGCAGATGTTCAGCCCCTCGGGCAACTGCCGCCGGTAGCGCCAGATCTGACGACCCGTTCGCGCGTCGAGAGCCCAGGCATAGTTGTCAGGGCCGGTGAGGTACATGATGCCGTCGACGACGAGCGGTGTTGCCTCGAGCCGGCCCGCGACACCGGTCTGGAACATCCACTGCACCGCAAGCCTTCCGACGTTGGCAGGAGTGATCTGCGTCAAGGGACTGTGACGCTGAGCACTGTCGTTGCCGGAGTACTGTGCCCATTGGTTCCCGTCTGGCCCTTGCTGGGCCAGAACCCCGGTGACGGCGACGCCGATAGCGCACGCGACAACGAGGAGGAACAGAGCGTGACGCGCAACAGTTCGTTTCATGGCTGCAATGACCTGAGATAGCGAATCAGATCGTCGAGCTCGGCATCGCTCAACCGATCGGGACCGTAGTCGGGCATCAACGAACGCGGCTCCCGGATGACCTCTCGAAGCTCACTGTGATCGAACGACAGCAGTCTCTCGTTCGTGTCCATGATCTGAATCGAGAACGGGTCTTCGTTCTTGCGCACACCACGCGTGCGGCGTCCGTCGCGCGCGACGACGGTGACGGGCCAGTAGCCGTCGGTAAAAGAGCGGCCCGGCGTGCGGATCTCGTCGATCAATGCCGTCCGTGATCGCGTCACGCCGATCCGCGAGAGATCCGGGCCGAGCCGGCCTCCGCGGCCATGAACCATGTGGCATTGGCTGCATGTGGACTTGCCAAAGAACAGCGTCTCGCCGTTCTGGGCGTTGCCCCGTTTGTCTTCGTCAGATGCCGGCCCGCTCAGCGTTCGCAGGTACGCAATGACCGCCCAGACCTGATCCGCGGTCGCGTCGGAGAATTGCGCGCCTGGCATGTCCGTTCCTGGAATGCCCTGCATGATGGTTCGGAACAGCTGCGCATCGGTGCCGCCGCGCGAGTATTGACCGGTCGTGAGATCGGGGCCGCGCAGTCCTTTTGCATTGAGCCCGTGGCAGCTCGCGCATGAGGACCTGAAGAGCTGTAGGCCCTGACCGATCGCCTGTGCGTTTCCCTGCAGGGGGTTAGTGGCAGCAGCCTGTTGTGCACGAGGCGAGCTGGCAGCGAGAACGATCCCGAACGTTAATGTCCACCAGGCCAGAGTGCGCATGACTGCCTCTCTGTTGCCAACACGAGTGCACTGTGGAGAGCCGGAAGGATATCACTGAGTCGGGCAAGGCGGGTCCTCAGACCCGCCTCTACCTGACCGTGACGTGGCCTAACGTGCGGCGGGAGCTGTCGTCGTCGGCATGGCGAAGATGAACCGGTCGCCGTCCTTGCTGACGTTCTTCCACTGCATCGGATTACCGGGCAGCGGGCCGGGCAGGCTGAACAGGAGGCGAGGTTCCCCAGCCTTGAACGTCGGAGTCGTTGTGACCTCCACGGCCATCACTTCCCAATTGCGGGTCATGAAATAGAGTTCCTTCCCGTCCTGTCGCCACGTAATCATGCCGATGGAGCCATCCTTCGACACTCGTACTGCGTCGCCTGGGCCAGGCGCCTCGGGCCTGCTGGCATCGAACGGGCGCACATACACCTCGCCGCGGTCCACGTTTTCTTCATTCGAGAGGTAAGCCAGGTAACGATTGTCGGGAGAGAAGCGTCCCTGCCCGGCGTCGTAGTCCTCGCGCAGCCAGTCGATCTCTTTCCGCTCCAGGCCCTTCTTGTTGTCTCCAATTGGCACGACGACAATGACGCCGGTGAAGAACGTCAGGAACTTTCCGTCGGGTGACCAGTCAGTGAGGACCATTCCCGCTCCTGGGGTGTACTGGAACAGGAGTTCGGGTTCACCGGTTCCATCGGCGGCTTTCCGGTAGATGCCGGAGAAGCCGTCCTTGGTCGACACGTAAGCCACCTGCTTGCCATCGGGAGACCAGATCGGCGCATTTTGTGGAAAGACGTCGTTGGTAATCGGCGTGCCCTTGCCGCTGGCGAGATCGATCGTCCAGATGTCGACGTCGCCGCTCTGCGGATCGTTTCGCATGACAACGGCGCGCGTTCCGTCGGGAGAGAGGTTCGGCTGGTTGTAGAAGCCAGGTTGACCAACCGTGCTGACGACTTTGCCCTGCCGGTCGTAGATCGTCAGCTGTCGCAGCTGCGGGCGAGGAACAGCGATCACGAATCGCTCGCCGTCGCGACTGACGCTGGCATTTCCGGGCCCGATAGCGGCGACGATGTCAGCGGGCGGACGGAATAGCAACGTCGGCTTGCCGAACGTTGCCGTCGAACCGCTGCCCACCTCCACTGCCATGATCGCGCGGTCGGCTGCCAGGTAATAGAGTTCTTTGCCGTCGCGCCGCCAGAACACCATGCCAGTGCCACCCTGATCGGAGATCTGTACTGGAGTCGCGGGCGTGGTGGCAGCCGGGTCAAATCGAATTGCGTAGACGTCGAAGCGCCCGGCCTCATTGGACGTAAACGTCATGAAGCGGTTGTCTGGTGACAGGCGCGGTCCCTGCAATTGCGATTTGCTGTGCAGGACCTCGATCGGTTTGCGCTCTCCCTGCGCGTTCAGCGGCAGCGCGTACAAACCACCTCCGGAAAGATCGGTGGAGAAGTACGTGAGATGACCTCCATCTTGAGACCAGTCGGTGAGCGTCATCGGCGCGGAGTTCTTGAACAGGAGTTCTTCAGTGCCCTGGCCGCTCGACGCCTTGCGATAGAGACCAAAATAGCCGTCGCGCAACGCGACGTAAGCGACCTGGCTGCCGTCCGGCGACCATGCCGGCGAATTGGCGCCCTCGCGCGATTTGCTGGACGTGATCTGAATGCCCTTGGCGGTGGCGACGTCGATGATCCAGAGGTCATTCGTCTCTTTATCCAGGTCCGGTTTGATCACCGCCATGCGTTTCGCGTCCGGTGAAAAAACAGGCTGGTTGTAGAGGTCGCGTGGTCCGACGACACCGACGGTCTGACCCTGCCTGTCGAACAGCGTCAGCTGGCGAGACTGGGTCTCCATGATTTGCGAGATGATGCGAGCTCGCTCGACGGGATCGCGCGGAAGCTGAGCCTGGCTGCTGAGCGGCGCCAGCAGCAGGGCTGCGACGGTGAGTGAACTCAACAATTTTGCGGACATGCCGACACCACCTTCCCGTCAGGCAAGTTCAGGGTGCGCAAGAGTCCGGCGTTAGACCCGTCCCGAGCACGGCTGACCTCGGCCGTCACGATCTTGCCAATCGCCTGTTCCACGTCGACTTTGCTGATGTCTCGTGCGCGGAAGAAGTTCGGGGCCGGTCCCTCGATCGACCAGGGTTGCACCTTGTCGCCAATCTTGGCGTCGACGTAGACGGAGATGTGCGGATTTCTCCAGTCCATCTTGGTGAGCGTGCCGGTCAGCGTGACTCGATCGTTGAAATCGAACAGGGCTGACATGTTGTGATGCGCCCATGCGGACCCGGCAAGCAGCAATGCTGTGGCCGCGAAGACGATGGTTCTGTGGTTCATGAACGCCCTCCTGCTGCCCAATACGGTGTTGACGGTGGGAAGTTCTGGTCAAAGCACGTGCCACAGCTTTGCAGCGGCCAAGTTGCTTGAATCGAGAGTAAATCGGCGGTTTACCCTGCGGCGATGTGTTGATCTGTTCGATCGTGGGACGGAGTCGTCCGCGCGCGGAGCGGAACTTAAGTAGTGTCCGGCTTTAGCCGCCGGACTCGCACGCCGTCATACGCGGGGAGCAGCGCCGGCGTTCACGATTCACTGCCTGACACCTGACGCTCACGCCGTCATGATCGCGGTCACCGTCGTGCGATACGCGACGTCTTCGTAGGCGCCCAGCATGTCCTGTAGCGGCACGACGCGTGTGACCAGCGCTTTCGCGTCGTAGCGGCCGCTGTCGAGCATCGCCACGAATCGAGGGATGTCGCGCATCGGATTGGCGCCGCCCGCCTGCCCGCCGGAATGAGAGATCCCGCCGATCGCAAACAGAAAAGCCGGCAAGGCGATCGTGCCGCGCACCAGTCCCGTGGTGATCACGTGGCCGCCCGCGTTCGCCATTTGATACGCCTGCTGCATTGGCAGGATGCCGCTCGGGTCGGGGCCCGGTTCGAGTTTGGGTCGAACGAATTCGGCGCCGGCTGCTTCGACGACGAGATCGGCGCCCGCGCCGCTGCGCCGGCCTCCCGAGTCGCGACCGCCACTCCACGCGCGGTTGGTCGGTCCGTTCGACAGGCTGCGGACGCGTTCGATGATCCCGTCGCCTTCCACATTCGGATCGAGCACGTGCGTGGCACCGACCTTCATCGCCAGCTCGCGTCTGACTCGTATTGGATCGATGGCGATGATCGTCGATGCGCCAGCGATCCTGGCTCCTTGAACGGCGCTCAGCCCCAGCGGTCCGCACCCAACCACCGCGACGACCGATCCGGGCGCAACCACTGCCAGCGTTCCAGACGTCGTCGCGCCCAGCCCCGCGACGCTCACGCAGCTCAGGACCATCCCGAGGTCCACGGCGCTCGCCTTTGTGACGACGGGCACGACCCACTCTTCGGGCGTGATCATCAACTCGGCAAGACCGCCGATGTGGGAGTTCGAGTACACGGGAGTGCCATCACGGAGCTCGGCGACCGGCGCCAGATCTCCCGCGAGGTTACGACCGAGCAGCTGACACACGTCCGCGCGTCCGCGCAAGCAGTGGTAGCAGGAGCCGCACTGCGGTGTGCCCGACACACATACGCGGTCGCCGACCTGGACCCGTCGCACGTCGGGCCCGACGGCCTCGACGACGCCCACACCGCCATGACCCTGGATGAGCGCCATGTCGTTCGTGTTGGCACCGGTCAGGCCAGCGTTGACCGGAGTGGCTGCCCCTGTTGTGGGCGGAGCCGGCTGAATGCCGAGCACCGCGCCGACGTTCGAGTAGCACAGGTTGCAAGCCTCGGTACGGACGACGACCTGCCGGCCGGTGACCGGGCGTAGTCGGACATCCTGCAAAGTGGTTCGTCCGCGGCCAGTTCCACGAGAGATCCATGCGCGGAACGTGCGGGCGGTCACCACCGCAGGCCCCTGTCCGAGCGCGGTCGTACTCTGCGAGGCGAGTGCCGCCCCCGCCGCCGCGGCAGCACCCTTCTTGAAGAGCCGCCGACGAGAAAGCGGTGGATTGTCGGTCTTCATCTCCATTCCTCCGGACGTTGGGCCACTATATACATCTCAACTGCCAACTCCCAATCTCCAACTCCCAACTCCCAAAGTCTCGGGGTGGAGTCGGAAGATTGTGTTGGAGGTTGGGAGTTGGGAATTGGGAGTTGATATGCCGCGTCAGCCCGCTCGTGCCACCATCCTTGCCGCAGCGTGCCTCTGCACGCTCGCATCGATCGCCGATCTCGCTCAAGCGAGACAGTCAGCCGTGGCCATTCCGGACACGCCGCTCAGGTTCGGCGCGTTCTCCGCGCAGTTCCGGCGCGACGGCACGTTCTCATTGGCCGGCGAGGGTTGGCCGTCGATGCAGGGAACGTGGTCGATGATGGGCTCCGAAGTCGTGATGCGGCTCGTTGGCGCGCCTCCCGAGTGTGCGGATGCGGCGCGCTACACCGTCGCAGTGAACGGCGGTCATGTGACCTTCTCCCTCGTGAACGACGCGTGCATGGATCGCCGGATGATTCTCGATCGCAGCGAGTGGCGTCCTGCTGGCGAGGCCGTCGTCGTGCCGGAACGTCGCATCGCGCTGACGGCCGAACCGAAGCGTGGGGCGTTGCCGCCGCCGGCGGCACCGGCGGGGAGGTGGCCATCCTTCCGGGGACCGGAGGCGTCCGGTGTGGCGGATGGCCAGCGCCTGCCGGACGACTGGAACGGCGCGACTGGGAAGAACGTGCTCTGGCGCACGGCGATCCCTGGCCTCGCTCACTCCAGTCCGATCGTGTGGGGTGACACGGTCTTCGTCACGACCGCGATCAGCAGCCGGAAGGATGCGACATTCAAACCCGGACTCTATGGCGACGGCGATGCCTCGGACGATCGCTCGGTCCACAAGTGGGTGATATACGCCCTCGACAAGCGCACCGGTAAGATTCGTTGGGAGCGCGTGGCGCGCCAGGGCTCTCCGCGCAACAAGCGGCACATCAAGTCCACCTACGCGAGCGCGACGCCTGCGACCGACGGACGTATCGTTGTCGCCTGGTTCGGTTCCGAGGGCGTGCACGCCTTCGACATCAATGGCAACCCGTTATGGCACGTGGATCTCGGCCGGGTCGATATGGGGGCGTACGACATCCCGACGTATGAGTGGGGTCCAGCCAGCTCACCGATCATCTGGAACGGACTCGTCGTCCTGCAGTGCGATACGCAGGCGGACTCATTCGTGCTCGCCCTCGACCTTGAAACGGGTAAGACGATCTGGAAGACGCCGCGCGAGGAGTTGCCGTCGTGGGGAACACCGACCGTCGCGATGACCGCCGCGGGACCGGAACTCGTGACCAACGCGTCGAACTTCATCCGCGGCTACGACCCGCGCACCGGCCGCGAGTTGTGGCGGCTGAGCGGCTCTTCGAAGATCACGGCGCCCACGCCCATCTTTGCCGACGATCTCATCGTCGTCGCAAGTGGCCGGCCGCCCGAGCGGCCGCTGTTTGCCCTGAAGCCTGGGTCTCGCGGTGACCTCACGCTGGCGCGAGACACGGCCAGCAGTAACGCCATCGCATGGAGCCGCATGGGACGGGGCTCGTACATGCCGACGCCGCTCGCGTACAAAGGGCTACTCTACGTGCTCGCCAACAACGGGGTCTTCGACGCCTACGATCTGAAGACAGGCAGGGACGTCTATCGTCAACGCCTGCCGCTCGTCGGCAGCGGGTTCAGCGCGTCGCCTGTCGCCGCTGACGGAAAGATCTACCTGTCGAACGAAGATGGCGACATGCTGGTCGTTCGCGCTGGTCAGACCTTCGAGCACATCGCCACCAACTCGATCGGTGAGCTGCTGATGGCTACGCCGGCGCTCTCCGAAGGCGTCATGTATGTCCGCGGTGCAGCCAGCCTGTTCGCGATTGGCCGAACTCCCAAGTAATCGGAGGCGACGGAGGAAACGGCCCACCACGGAGGAACGGAGAAACGGAGACGCCGTGCCGGTGACGCGCTTCGCGCGACTTAGATAGAGCGGCGCCTCACCGGCATGGCCCGTTCGTCCTCCGTGTCGCCGTTCCTCCGTGTCATGCCGTTGCCTCCGCCGCAACTCGGTTGACGATTACCTGGGAATTCAGTGTTGGCAGTCCACCGCAACTAGACTTCCCTGACGCTGTCGTGTAAAAGGTGCCGACATGCTTCTCCGAGCCCTCTTGTTCGCGGTCGCTGGCGTTACTGCCCTTGTTGCGCCGGCCAACAGCCAGATCCTGACCGTGGATCATCCTGGGCAGTACACCCAGGAGGACATCGCACGCGGCGGCCTGTTCTACAACGCGCAATGCTTTCAATGCCACGGGCGCGACGGTGACCAGATTTCAGGTATCGATCTCCGGCGTGGTCTGTTTCGGCGCTCGCAATCCGATGAGGATCTGGCCCAGACGATCACACGCGGCAGCCCGGGAGGGATGCCGGCATTCAAACTCGAACCAGCCGAGCTCACCGGCATTGTCGCGTTCATCCGCGCCGGGTTCGATACAAGCGCATCGGTGAGAGTTGGCGATGCGGCGCGCGGGCGCGCGCTGTTCCAGGGCAAGGGCGAGTGCGCCTCATGTCATCGAGTGGCCGGGCAGGGTCCGCGCGTGGCTCCGGATCTGAGCGATATCGGAATCGCACGCGCACCGGCTGTGCTCGAACGCTCAGTCCGCGATCCGTCGTCGGCCCTGCTTCCGATCAACCGCCCCGTTCGGATCGTGATGCGCGATGGAAAAACGATCCGCGGCCGCCGGTTGAACGAGGACACCCAGACGGTGCAGGTCATCGACGACAAGGAGCGGCTGGTGTCGATCATCAAAAAGGACGTGCGATCCTTTGATGTCGCGAAGGAGTCGGCAATGCCGGCCTACTCGGACAAATTGAGCAACGACGAGATCGCCGACGTCGTGGCGTATCTGCTGACGCTGAGAAAACAGTAGCGACTCGAAGCCTGACCGAAAGGCGAACCGAATGAAACGAACTTCACTCCTGGCGTCATTGATACTCGTCGTCCTGTCTCTTCGTGGCGACGCGCAGGTCACCTCCGATCGTCTGCTGAAGGCGGCGGACGAGCCGCAGAACTGGATCACGTACTCCGGCGGCTATGCCAGCCAGCGCCACAGCCTGCTGACGCAGATCACGCCTGCGAACGTCAAGAACCTCGAGCTCAAATGGATCTTGCCGAACCAGGTATTCGGTGCGTGGCAGTCCACGCCGATCGTCGTCGACGGAATCATGTACGTCACCCAGCGCCCCAACGACGTTCTCGCGGTAGACGCGAAGACGGGCCGCGTGTTCTGGCAGTACCGCTACAACGTGTCTGCCGACGCGCGCGTCTGTTGCGGCGCCAACAATCGCGGCGTGGCGATCCTCGGCGACACGCTCTACACCGGAACGCTCGATGGGCATCTCGTCGCGCTCGACAGGACCACGGGGCGCTCGTTGTGGGACGTCGCCGTCGGTGATCCCAAGCTTGGCTACTCGATCACGATGGCGCCACTCGTCGTCAAGGACAAGGTGCTCGTGGGGACGGGCGGCGGCGAGTACGGGATTCGTGGTTTCATTGCCGCCTTCGACGCGAAGGCGGGAAAGGAACTCTGGCGCGTTTATACCATCCCAGGACCGGGAGAGAAGGGCAACGAGACATGGTCGGGCGATTCCTGGAAATCAGGCGGCGCCTCTGTCTGGGTAACGCCCTCATACGATCCGGTGCTGAACCTCACGTACTGGGGCGTCGGCAACCCCGGCCCTGACTTCAATCCTGCCCAGCGCATGGGCGACAACCTGTACACGGATTCCGTGCTCGCGCTCGATCCCGACACCGGCGCGCTCAAGTGGTACTTCCAGTTTTCGCCGCACGATCCCTACGACTACGACTCCGTCCAGGTGGGAGTGCTCGCAGATATCACTTGGAAGGGCACACCCACGAAAGCGATTCTGTGGGGCAATCGCAACGGTTTCTTCTACGTGCTCGATCGCACGAACGGAAAGTTTCTTTCAGCAATGCCGTTCGTGAAAGTGAACTGGGCGAGCGGCATCGACGACAAGGGACGCCCCATTCCGACGCCACAACCCGACGGGCAGCCCACGTGGCCGGGTGTCCAGGGCGGCACCAACTGGTACTCGCCCTCGTACAGCCCTCGCACAGGCCTGTTCTATCTGTCGGCGTGGGATGGTTACGCGTCGATCTTCAAGCCTGAGAGCTCGCAGTACGTACCAGGGCGCAATTTCCTGGGAGGTGGCGCGACGCCATACGCACAAGTGCAGGGCGCGCCCGGTGTGCGTGTCGGTCGCGCGACGCCGATCAACACCTGGACCGATGCCGCCGGCAATGGGGCGGTGATTGCCATCGACCCGGTGACCGGACAGAAGAAGTGGACGTTCAAGCAATTCGATGTGACCGACAGCGGTAATCTCACGACGGCTACTGACCTGCTGTTCACCGGTGGACGCGAGGGATACTTCTATGCGCTCGACGCGCGGACGGGTGCCGAGTTATGGAAGGCGAGCCTCGGCGGTCAGATCGCCAACGGCCCCATGACTTATGCGGTCGATGGAAAGCAGTACGTCGCGGTGATATCGGGCAACTCGCTCATCACTTTCGCGCTACGCGATTGACCTCACTTGCGGGGTGCCTTCCGCAATACTTGTCGGAGTGATCGTTCAGCCGAGATGAACGATGCCGGGCGTTGATGCTGCCATGATGTGAGCTCGACGTGGCTACCTCTGCTCCGCGAGGACGTGTCGTGCAAAGCCTCCATCCTCGGTCGCGGTAATCACATCGTGTATGCGTCGTCGCACGCTGCGTTCGCCGAGCGCGCTATCCTAGTGATGAGCGATGCCGACCTGGCATGCCGGTGACGCGTGACTGCGAATCACGTCGAACAGTCGCTTATCGGCGGCGCTCAACCGCGCCGATCGTGATCCGCGGACGCAGTTCGTCTACAACACCAACAACGTCGGCAAGTTTGCCACCGGCAAAGACAAGGTCGGCCGCATCGACGCGATCTCGGTCGAGACCGGCAAGACGGTCTGGAGCTGGGAGACGCGCGTGTCGAACTACTCGCCGATCCTCGCGACCGGCGGCGGGCTTCTGTTCAACGGCTCCATGGATCCGCATCTTCGGGCGCTGGAACTCCGAGAGCGGCAAGGTCTTGTGGCAGACGCGGCTGGTGGGTGTGTAGCGGGTTGCGCGGCCGGACGCCGGAATCGCATCCAGGTCTCTATCGACGAACAAGGGTTGGCCGAGCGCGTGAGACGGAGCTTCGAATTCATGCGCCCCCGAACGACGGCGGCGTCAGACTTCCTGGCTTCGGACACGTCGCTGCATCGCGAATGACGCCAGATACAAGGATGCTGCCGGAACGATCCCGAAAACAAAGACCATCACACCGTCCAC
>Ga0207697_10000342_pt1 | contig 25962 bp, 19 predicted proteins | sample KBSSwiS5withPhiX_FD_184293 | JGI IMG/M metagenome (GOLD analysis project Ga0207697, IMG submission 184293) | Switchgrass rhizosphere microbial communities from Kellogg Biological Station, Michigan, USA, with PhiX - S5 (SPAdes) (version 2) | ecosystem: Host-associated > Plants > Roots >... | reverse complement strand
AGGCACGTAAGCGGTGATCGAGGCGTCCGTCCAGTTGCTCACCGGCGCCGTCGCGCCGCCGATTGTTACGATACCGCTGCCCTGCTCGACGCCGAAGCTGCTACCGCTGATTTTGAGACGCCCAGCCTGCGCAAGAGTGGTAACGGACAACGCGCTGATGGTTGGCGCGGTTAGGGTGCGTGTGCCGGAGAGAGCGAAAGCACCAGGCTGCAGTGTGACCGCTGCGAAGACGAAGCCAAAAGCAAGAACGCGACGTAAGGCTTGAAGTATCGAAGTCATATGATTAATAAGATTTAAGAGTTGTAAGATTGAGAGATGGCGTGGGGTCCGCTGCCAGAACCGCAGCCGATTTTCTCTTTTGCCATACGCCAGACGTCCTACTTGGTAATGCTGTTGCTCAGAACGCTGTTGGCTGGGTCGAAGGTGTAACCAGTTTTCGAAATGTCGGTAACCTTCAAGGTGTATGTGCCGTGTCCACTCTGTATGCTGAATGTGGCATTGCCGCTGGTGTCGGTTGTAGCCTTCTTCTTTTGAGTCGACCCGGTGGGCAACTGCCACTTGATAGCAACCGTTGCGCTTGGGATAACTGTCCCGTTTTCGTCCTTGACGGTAACGAGGCCCTTGACCTTGACCTGATCGCCTTGCGTCTTGGCGGAAAGATTGATGTTGGTGCTGCGCAGCAACGTGCCGGAAGTCGAGCTGGTCGCATCGACGGCATACAGGAAGCAGAACGTGCTCCCGGTGCCGCCGAGAATCACCGTCCCGAAGTAAACGGTGCTGCCGTCCGGCGTGAAACGAGGGATGGATTCCATGTTTTGGTTCCCGCCGTTTTCGACGCCCAAATCCAAACTCCACAAAAGCTGGCCGCTCGATGTGCTGAACGCCCTGACAAAACCGGGCACTCCGTAGTTTGGTGCGCCGCCGGTGAAAACAATGTCGTTAGCAGGACTCACGACGGGATAGCTCAGGATGCTGCCGTCGAAGAAAGTCCATCGCGGTACGAAATCGCCGGTAACCCCCTGAAGGTAACTCAGACTCTGGCCAAAGTAGACTCTTCCATCCGGGCCGACCGTTGGCACGGACATACCGAGGCCCGGGCTTGGGAAATAACTTCTGAGTAACGCTCCGCTTGCCGGATCGAATGCGTTGAGCGACCAGTTTCCGCCGGTGGCCACCGTTGCCGAAAGAAAGACGGTCCCGTCGGGTCCGACGATTGGCCGCTGTTGCTGCATCATGCCGCTCGTGTCCTTCGTCATGAACAGCGGAATCGTCCACGCCTGTTCACCGGTCAGACTGAAGGCATACATGTGATCGCGCTCCGAGCTGCCGAAATCGTCGAATGTCACATAGAACTGGTCCACCGCTCCCCCGGGATGGGATGGGCCGAAAGACATTTCCACCCCGAGCTGCGCTTGTTCTGCCATGACGGGATCGCCCGTGTTGCTCCAGAGCAACTGGCCCGACGGCGATAAAGCCAACGCTCCCAAGCCTCCTATGTCGGTCACCGCATAAATGTTTCCGTCCGGCCCTATGGTCGGACCCGCTATCACACCTTGTCCGCCTGGTGGTTCGGTGAAAGTCCACTTCAAGGATCCGTTCGGATTGATCGCGGTGATTGTTGAACTGTCGGCAACGTAGACGGTGCCATCGAGGCCAATGCTAGGCGGGCCGGCGGCGAAGACGCGCGTCTTGAAGGTCCACTTCAAGCTGCCGTCAGCTTGGAGCGCATAGACATTTCCGCCTGAGTCGTGGGCGACGATTGTACCATCCGGGCCCAGCGCGGGCCGTTGCAAGATGTAGTCCGAAGCAGCCTGAAAGCGCCATTTCACCCGACCATTCGCAACGCGTGCGGTGACAGTGAGGTTAAGGGTGTTGCTAGGCTGGCCCGACTCGTTGACAACTTGCACGGGCACTGTAGTCAAGCCCGCCGTTTCCGGGACGTAGGCGACGATGCGCGTGCTCTCCCAACGGGTGACGCGGGCGGAGATGCCGTCGATTAGTACCTCGCCACTGCCACCGAAGTTGCTACCCAGGACTTCCAAGTAGCCGCTCCGGTCGAGTGCGTTGGCCGAGAGACTGGATATCGTACCAGGTCCTGTGACTGTGCCGTATACTGGTATGAGCAAAAACGTTCCAATAGCGGCCATCGTCAGTTTCTGCATCAATTTGAATTTCATAAGGAGTGTGTAATTGGTTTGTGTTTTGCCGCTGACACGCTCTGGTTTAGTTTGCTGAGTGTGTCTCGTTTCATGTGATTAGGTGCTTCCGACCTGAATCGGCGAACCACGGGTAGGTAAAAAGATGCGGCAGAAACTAAGGCCATATTCTGGCCGAACCTATCTAGCCAATACTTAATAAGTATTGCCATTATATCTTATAGCTATGAGACTAAAGCGAGGACATTCCGCCAGCCCAATGGTGTCGCCACAAGGTATGCTACCAGCATAGTTTCATAGTCTTTCCGGTTATTACTGGTTCACTTATTCCTTTGTTATTTCTAAGCTTGAAAACATCCCCCTCATTTTAAGATGACTCCTAACTAGTCACAAGACGGCACAGCCGGCGGGAAGCAGCCCGCTGGATCAGTAAGCTCAATCGTATGTTCCCCGAGCGCCGGGTTGTTGATTGAGAGTTGGGCCTGGTTGCCATTGATGGTCACGGGAGTTGGATCACCATCGACTGTGATGGTAACCTGTTCCCCAGAGTGACTCGCGTCGGTGAGAGTAACCCGCGCTTGCAACTTGTGGGCGCTACCATTGGACTTGCAGCGTGCTTGGAAGGACAGCAGGTCTCCACATGGGATGCCGCCGGCACCAGCCTGGCTGATCCGCGCGGTCACGCCTCCGACTACGAAAACGCTCTTATCGTTATCTCCAAGCGCGATCGCATCAGCGTGCCCGGATCCTGCGACAGTTTGGGTCCAACCAGAGCTTCCGTCACTGTTAACCTTGCAAACGGCCATCTCAAAGAGTGTGCCCGCGGCCAGGTAGGCATTGTTCGCTCCGTCAAGAAGCATGTGCGCGTGCAGCAGGAGCATGAGCGGACCATCTGCATCCAGATTCGACCAAACAAGGCCACCGTTCTCGTCGACCTTGATGAACGCTGCGCCGACCGTGTTAGGAGTCGGAAATCCGCTCACCACCGGCCGGTTGTCGCTTCCCACCTCGACTCGTAACCCGGCGATTCCGTACGCCTTTTCCCAGATCAGCGCACCCGAAGGCCCAACCTTCGTAAGAATGGAGCCACCGTTTACGACGTATTCACCATGAACGAGGTAGGTGTTTCCGAACGCATCACCGTCACAATCGCCCACGGTCAGGCTAAAGACTCCCGGATAACTCCAGACCACGTTACCGTTAAGATCGATCTTGGCGTAGCCGTTGACGCTTCCGATGATCCCCCGTCCCGTAATCGTAATGAAACCGTCGGGCGTGAACTTGAAGTTGACCGCCGCGCCGATGCCGGCCGAGTCAAAGTAAGACCACAGCGCCGTGCCATTGGGAGCAAACTTCTTGACCTTCGTGACATACCCGGTGGGCCCACTACCCATCCCGAGCACATATATGTTACCACTGGCGTCGACCAGACACTTCTTTACGGATGACCCGTCGAAGGAGCTCTCGTAGACGTTGCGCCATAGGAGATTTCCGGCCGAGTCGTACTTCATGACTATGCTGGCGGCCTCGACCGGATTGGAATATCCGGACATATAGGTCCCGCAGACGATGACGTTGCCGCGGTTGTCGGTGGCGACCCAGCTCGCCCTCTCCCACTTCGTCGAATCGGTTTGATCAAACGACCTCTCCCAGACGAGGTTACCGCTCGCATCGCGCTTGGTCAGGACCATCTCCGCCCCGAGCGCGTAAACGTAGTCGAGCGTGTAGACATTATTTGCAGCGTCAACGGCGATCGAGACGCCTCTCGTTGGCTGCACCCAATCGACGTTCTGCGCAGGAGAACTGCCAGCCAAAACCCAGAGGCCCACGATCCCGATAGACAAACAAATCTTTTTTTCCATAGGGTCACAAAAAGACCCTTTGGATCAGTCCGCTCCTCAAATCTTGTGATTTGCTGTGCACCTTTTGCACTGCAGTCCAGCGGAGACCGGCTGGTCCCAGATTGTGAGTTTCGAGGATGAGATCCTTACCGGTTGCTCGTAAACCGTTGCCAATCCGTTGGTGTGTCGATATCGATAGCGCCTTCGGGGAAATCGATTGTTGCGACATCGTTAGGCCTGGCCATCAGCAGAGCTTTGGCACCCTCCTGGTCGCTCAATGCAAGAAGTTCTTTGAAACAGGTTCGGCTAAACATCGCCGGCACACCCAGAGTGCCCGAATAAGCTGAGGCGACCATTGGTTTCTGCGTCTCCTGCTGCCGTGCGATCAGTCGGCAAATCACCGCGGTCTCGACGTGCGGTTGATCGCAAGCGAGGAAAAGGAGCGCGTCGCAATCCTGCAAGACGGCAACTCCGGCGCGAACTGAAGTGCCGATGCCATGCTGCCAGGAATCGTTAGGCAAAACTCGTGCCGGCAAGCGGCGCAGGGCGATTTTGATCTTTTCCTGCTCGGGTCCGATTACGACAGCGACCGGCGAGCAGCCCGCGGCCAGCGCCGTCTCTGCCATCCGCCGAACGAAGGATTGATCGCGATGCTGGAGGAGCTGTTTCGGTTGCCCCAGACGCGAAGAACCGCCGGCCGCGAGGACGACCGCGCCGATCCTCATGCCAGTGCAACATCCGCCTCACCGTGGATCGGACGCCTTCGCTCGCGCAGCGACTGACTCGCTGCTTGCGCGAAAGTCGCCTGGATTTCCGCGACGATCGCAAGCGCGATTTCTTCAGGTTCCTCCGCCCCCAAGTCCAGCCCGGCTGGCGCAAAAAGCCTCGATCGCATCGGGATGGCTGCTTCGGTGAGCGCGAAAAGCAGTTGGTCGCGGCGGCGACGCGGACCGAGGAGCGCGACGTATCGCAGACCGTGCGGAAGCAGCTTCTCGAGCGCGGCGTAATCGCGTCCGTAATTGTGTGTTTTAATGACCGCGGCCGTCCATTGGTCAAACTCGTTAGGCAAAGAAGCCGCTTCCTCGGTTTCGATCACGTTCCAGCCCAGAATAGTGGCGAATGCGCGCAAGGCCGCGCTGTCCGGTCCCTCACCAATAACCACGAGTTGCATCGGGGGCGGGATCGTTTGCACAAATGCACCATTAAACTCCTCGTTAGGCAAGATCGCGATACGTGTGCCTAACGACTCAGTTTCCTCGAACACGGTCGCGACCCGAAATTCGCGCCGCTCGCACTGGGCCGCGGCCAGATTGTCGAATAATTCTGACGACGCGCGTTCGATAAAAATATCGATCGAGCCGTGACATCCGTAGCGAAGGCGGGTGTCGAAGCTGAGGAGAAGCGGTTGACCGGTCGCGATCACATCCTGCGCATGTCGGGCCACCTCTTCTTCCAGACAGCCACCGCTCAATGTTCCAATGGTTTGCCCATCCGAGGCGATCAGCATCCGAGCGCCCGGACGGCGATAACTCGAGCCACGGGCCCTAACGAGCGTAGCGAGGGCCAGCGGTTCACCGCGCCGCCGCGCGAACTCTGCAATGATGTCACGAATTTCTTTCATCGTCAGGCGACCAAGCTCCGCAGAAAAAAATACCTGATCCGGCGGTATCTTAAATTAACTTATCCGGCGTAATCGGCAGATCACGAATTCGCTTGCCCGTCGCGTGATAGACCGCGTTTGCCACCGCCGCGGCCATTCCCGTGATGCCAATTTCTCCCATTCCTCGGGCGCCGATCGGGTTGAAGGCGTAATCCGGTTCGCCCACAAAATAGACCTCGATCGGCGGAATATCCGCGTTGGTTGGCACGTGATAATCCGCCAGATTGGCAGTCACCGGCAGCCCCGTTTTGACGTCGTAAGACGTTTCTTCAGTCAACGCCATCCCGATCCCCATCACAATTCCGCCCATGATTTGGCTGCGCGCTGTTTTGGCGCTTACCACCCGGCCGCAATTTATCGCGCTAACGACCCGCGTCACCTGCACCCGTGGCAACAACGGATCGATTCGCACCTCGCAGAAATGTGCGCCCCAGGATTGAAACGCCAGTTTTCCATTTTCTTCCGGATGCTTTAGTTCGCTTTCCACCGTGATCGAGTCATGGCCGGCGCGCCGCAAGATGTCGGTGAAGCTGTCAGATTTGGAGGAGTCTTTCTGCAATCCGATCCGGCCGGGTGCGACCATTATGATGTCGTTAGGGTTGGAACCATGCAGCGGCGATTTGGCATCTTTCACCGCCAGTTCCGCCAGCGCCTTATGCAACAAACGCGCGGCTTCATGGATGGCCGTTCCCACCGTCCCAGTGGAATTCGAGCCGCCCGCAACCGGCCCGAACGGGTAATCCGATTTCCCGAGCTCAAATGTCACCTTCTCGTAGGGCACGCCGAGTTGCTCCGAAGAAATTTGAGTGAAAGCGGTGTAAGCGCCTGTCCCGAGATCGTGCGTTGCGCATTGCACCGTCGCACTGCCGTCGGCGTGCAGGATGGCCTTGGCCGCCCCCGACATCTTGTGCGCAGGATAAGTGGCCGTGGCCATGCCCCAACCGACAAGCAAGTTTCCGGCGCGCATCTGTGCAGTCTGGATATTGCGTTTCGACCAGCCGAATTTCTCCGCGCCGACCTGATAGGCTTCCTTCAAATGTTTCGCGCTAAAAGGAACGTTCTTGATTGGATGATTGTCAGCGTGATTCCTCAGGCGAATTTCCACTGGATCCAGCTGCAAGAGATACGAAAGCTCATCGAGCGCGCATTCGAGCGCGTAGACGCCCGGGCACTCGCCGGGCGCACGCATGAAAGTGGGCGTGGCGACGTTAACTGGATAAACCGTTTCCTCGACCCGGATAGAGTCGCTCGCGTACATCACCCCAGAGGAGCGCGCGCCGCAAGTTTCGACAAAATCCCCGACCGGCGACGTAAGCGTGTTGGTGACATGACTCACGGCTTGCAACTTGCCGTTCGAGGTAGCGGCGACGGCAATCGTTTGGCGGGTTGGCGTGCGATGACCAGCACCCGTAAACATCGCCTTTCGCGAGAGATGAAACTTTACCGGAATGCGTGCGACTTTTGCTGCCATGGTGGCGAGGAGAACATGCGGCCAGACCGCACCCTTGCAGCCAAACGCGCCTCCAACGAATGGACAGATCACGCGAACATTTTCGATTTTTAGTCCGTAGCTGCGGGCGAGGATACTCTGGACGCCTTTGACGAATTGCGTCGCATCCCAAACCGTCAACTTTTCCTCGCCTTCCCACGCAGCAATCGTTCCCGACGTCTCGATTGGATTGTGCGTTTCGGTTGGCGTGCTGTAGGTCTGGTAGACTTGGACGATGTCTTGATTGGTTAGGGCCGGCGTCACGTCGCCCTTGTGCAGCTGAATACTCTCGTCCTGCTTTTTCTTCGGTTTTTTCGCTTTAGTGGCGTCATCCATTGTGAGGATGGGCAACTCTGGAGCGTAGCTCACCTGGACCAATGACGCAGCATAACGCGCCTGCTCGATCGTCTGCGCAACAACGACCGCCACGTATTGCCCTCCGTAATAAACGCGGTCGTCGGACAGTGGTAATCGCTTCTCGCTGCGAATCCCGTGACCCATGTCATCCGAATGAGAAGCATCGATTAGCTTCGGCGCGTTTTGATGGGTCAGGACCGTGAGAACACCGGGTGCAGATTGTGCCGACTTGGTATCAAGCGCGGTGATTTTGCCTTTCGCGATGGTGCTTTGAACTGGCCACGCGTAAGCGCAATTCGGGACCTCAAATTCCGCGGCATACCTGGCGCGGCCGGTCACCTTGAGCGGACCGTCGATGCGACTCCGGGCTGGTCCTAGAATGTTGTTGGTGTTTGCCATTAGGGTCGGATCAACTCATTGATTTTCGTCGCTCGATGTCCGCCTAACGAGAATCGGATACCTTTGTCCGCGCGCAGTGCGCAAAGTTCGCGACGGCGAGGGCGCCGTCGCCAGCACGCGAGGGCGCGTGCGCTCCCCAGACTCTGCCAGCTCACGTCTCATGTCATGGCCGCCACAGTTGTTAGTGCTTGCACGATGGCCCGCTTTGCTAGTTCGATCTTAAAAGTGTTGTAACGGTAGCTCTTCGCGCTCGCGAGTTCGGCGCTGGCCGCCGCGGCAAAGGCCGATACCTCCGCCGTTTTTCCGGTCAACATTTGTTCAGCCTTGGTGGCGCGCCATGGTTTGTGCGCAACTCCGCCAAGAGCGACCCGGGCCGATTTTATCATCCCGTCTTCGAGCTCCAGAATCGCGGCTACGCTGACGAGAGCGAACGCGTAAGTCGCCCGGTCCCGCACTTTCAAATAATGCGAGCGAGTCGCGAACGGAATGTTCGGCAAATCGACCGACGTGATGAGTTCGTTAGGCTGAAGGTTCGTGTCCACATTCGGCGTCGTCCCGGGCAGCCGATGAAAATCGCCGATTGGGATGGCCCGTTCGCCGCCCGGCCCCTGCACGTGCACGACCGCGTCGAGCGTCGCGAGCGCGACACACATGTCGCTTGGATGGGTGGCAATACATTGATCGCTCTGGCCGAGGATGGCGTGAATGCGGTTGTAACCTTCGAGCGCGCCGCAGCCGCTTCCCGGTTTGCGTTTGTTGCACATCGGAAAGGCCGGATCGTAAAAATAAAAGCAGCGCGTTCGCTGCAGAAGATTGCCGCCGGTGGTGGCGAGATTGCGCAGTTGCGGACTTGCGCCGGAAAGCAGGGCCTGGCTCAAAACCGGGTAACGCGCGGTGATGAGAGGGTGCTCGGCCAAATCCGAATTTCGGACCAGAGCGCCGATTCGAATCCCGCCCTTGTCCGGCAATTCTTCCACTTGGGCGAGCGGCAGGCGATTGATATCAACGAGACTATCAGGCGTTTCCACGCCCATTTTCATTAGGTCAATCAGGTTGGTGCCGCCGCCAACAAATTTGGCCTGTGGATCCGTCGCGACCCGGTTGATCGCGCTTTGCCAATCGGCTGCGCGCGAATATTCGAAAGGCCTCACGCGCCACCTCCCATTTTGTCGCGCGCCTGTTTGATCGCATCGACAATGTTGGGGTAAGCGCCGCAACGGCAGAGATTCCCGCTCATCCATTCGCGGATTTGCGCGTCGTCTTTGGCGTGGCCTTCCTTCAGGCAGGCGACAGCGGAACAAATCTGGCCGGGCGTGCAATAACCGCATTGAAATCCGTCGTGCTCGAGAAACGCCTCCTGCACGGGATGAAGTTGCTCGCCCTGCGCGAGCCCTTCGATTGTGGTGATCTCTTCGCCCTCGTGCATGACGGCGAGCGTGAGGCAGGAGTTAATCCGGCGACCGTTGATCAAGACGGTGCAGGCACCGCATTGACCGTGATCGCAGCCCTTCTTCGAACCGGTCAGGTGCAAATTTTCGCGCAACAAATCGAGGAGCGAAGTGCGCGGATCAATCTGCAGATGATAGTCGCGCCCATTTATCTTGAGTTGGACGCTCATCATCTTTGTAGCAGCACTCGGCGCCTCCGACCCGCCAGGAGTCGGCGTAGAAGCGAGCGCGATCAAGTGCGGACCCAGTGTGACTGCGAGACTTGTCCCGGCGACTTTCTTCAGGAATTGGCGACGGGTTTCGAGGTCCTCGAACAGAACCAATTCATCGAGCGGATCGCCCTCCGGCAGAGGCGGCGGCAATGGATCAGACGGCTCGGACATCGCCCCAATTCTTCGCAGCCAGAGCGCTGTCTGGTTGCCTGTTTCTGCGAAAGCTAAATGCCTCGAAGATAAGAGCGGGTGAGGGGAATCGAACCCCTGTTTCGGTCCACGCCATTCTCAACAGATGATCACCTACGTATAAAGACATCGTAGAACTGGTCAGACTGACGGGTTTTGCTAGTAGATTGTCTTCGGTTCCGGACCGTCGAGCAATTTCTGGAATCGCGGATCGCCTCTGAGCTTATCCCATTGCCAGCGCAGACGCAGCTCAGCCTGGGTGACGCCACCTTCCCAAAACTGCTGGCGCACGGTCGCCGCAGGGCTGCGAAGGAGGCGTTCGATCAGTGTCACGGCCTGATCCGTCTCACCCGTGAGCGCGTAGACAAGAGCCAGATTGTACTGGAATTGCGCTCCGTTGAGGGCGTCGGCGCTCTCAGGCAAAAGTTCGATCGCTCGGCGGCTTTCGCGGATGGCCTCCTCTTTCCAACCCAGGTAGCCGTACAGCCTCCCAAGGGGAGCATGGGCCCCTCCGTCGTCTGGATGATCGCGCACAGCGCTTTCCAAGGCCGGTCTCACTTTTTCAAAAAGGGTGCGTGCTAACTCTCCATCGCCGCGCGCCAAAGCGGTCTGGGCCTGATAAAGACTCTTCGGACCAATATCCGGAAATTCGTCTGATGGGAAGGCAGCTAACCATTTCTCCGCCGTAGCCCAGTCACGTTCCAGCATACTTAGATCCCAATTGGCCAGAGTTACTTCGCCATCGGGATCCGCGCCGGCGGGAATTTCTCTCAGCTGAGCCCTGGCTCCGCTCAGATTGCATTTGGCCACGACCTCAATTTGGGCCAGGCCGATTCTGGAGTATGGAACGTATTGCGTTTGCGCGAGATTTCCCTTGATGACGGCGGCGGCGCCCGGCCAGTCGCGCACCATCCATAAAGTGTGGACGAGTTCCGCCGCTTCCGCGCGCGGGTTGAGACTTTGAGCGTGCTCCAAACCGGCGATCGCTTCGCGCCAACGACCTTGCTTGCGATAAATCTTTGCCATGTTATGCAGGACCTCGACGTTGTTAGGCAGAGCAGTCAAGGCAATCGTAAATTGATCCAGAGCTGCGGCGAAGTTTCCCTCTGTCAGAAAGAAGCACAGACCTAGCGCCAGATGGGATTCGCCCAGAGCAGGCGATAGGCGGAGCGCTTCTTCGGCCGCGGCGCGGGCTCTTGCTTTTTGCGCCGGGTCACGCTTCTGCCAGAATTGGTTGCTGAAAGTGATGGATGCCCGTGCATGCGCCAGAGCAAAGGTTGGATCCAGTGCGATCGCTTGCCCATAGAGTCGATCGAGCGTGGGGTAGTATTCGGAGGACGGAACGTCGGCATTTTCTTCGAAATCAAGAGCGCGGAGATAGGCGACGTAGGCTTCAGGATTGCTGGTCGGTCTCGTTGCGAGACTCGCCTTTTCTTCCGGAGCGAGTTTTGCCTTGAGAACCATGGCTATTTCGGTGGCGAGTTCGCCCTGCAATCCAAGCGAATCGGCGATGGTGCGATCGTACCGCTCCGCCCAGATCGGGCGATCGGTTCGCGCGTCGATTAATTGCACGTTAACGACCACGCGATTGTCGATCCGGCGCACCCCGCCTTCCAGGACATGTGCGACGCCCAGCGTCCGAGCGATCTCGCGCAGGTTACGCGCCGTGTTCCCGCCGCGATATTGCATTACCGACGTGCGACTAATCACTTTCAAGTCACTGATTTTTGTCAGGCTTGTCAGCACATCGCCTTGGATGCCATCGGCGAAGAAGGCGTTATTCTTGTCCTCGCTCAAATTTTCCAAAGGCAGGACCGCGATCGATTTTTCGGGAAATGTGGGAGCAGCAGGGGGTTGACGTTGCAGCAAATAACTGGTTAGGCCAACGCCGCCGATGACGAAGAGGCCCAGGCCGAGCGCCACTCTTCGCAGCCCTTGGCGGCGCCGGGGTGCTGCCTCCATCGCTGCCTGACACAGTTCCAGCTCAGTTAGGAACGCCCGGGCAGTTTGAGGCCGCTCCGCAGGATCGGTCGCGAGCAGCCGGCGCAAAAGTCGAATCATGACGCGGGGAACTCTCCGCTCGACCAAGCGTTCAGTCGGCGGGCTGTTGCCGGGCGGTGGACCCTTCCCAGTCAGCGCATACCAGAGCGTTGCCCCTAACGAATAAATGTCCGAACGCGTGTCCAGTACGCGCCCGTCCGCCTGGGATTGTTCCGGGCTGGCAAAGCCCGGCGTCCCCGCAAAGCCGGTCTGAAGCGGCTCTGGAGTTTCTCCTGCGTCAGCGACCGCTTTGGCCAGCCCAAAGTCGATCACTTTTACTCCTGGAGCGCGTTCGTTTCCCGAATCGTTAGGCACGAGCATGAGGTTGCTCGGTTTCAAATCGCGATGGACCAGGCCATGCTTTTCCGCGGCAAGCAGAGCGTGAGCGACCTGGGTGGTAATCTCGAGCGAAATCTCCGCGCCTAACGGGCCCTCGCGCCGCACCCTGGATTCGAGCGTTTCGCCTTCGACCAGCTCCATGGCGTAGAAACACTGGCCTCCCGCGGTTTCCCCGAAATGGAAAACGCTTGCCACGTTAGGATGTCGCAATTGCGCCGCCGCCCTTGCTTCTCGCCGGAAGCGATCGCGTGCGTCGCGCTGGTTTGAATACCGGGCGCTAATGACTTTTAGCGCGACCGGCGCCCCGAGGTTCAGATCGAGGGCGCGATAAGTGATGCCCATGGCGCCGCGGCCCAACTCCCAGGGCGTCATTCCGTCCTCGCGCACCTTTACCTCATAATGTTGGTAACGTCGCTCCTCTGCTCCATCGCGTCCGCCCGCGAGCAAACAATTCAAACAACCCGGTGCTCCCGAGCTCAGGAAAAGCGGCGTCCCGCAAAGATCGCAGTACTCAATCTGCTCATTGGTTGACGCTAGTTGAATTTCCATACGTCATCCTGCTCAAGATGCCGTGATCAGGATTTGCGAAAGGTGATGCAGTTCCTCATCTACATCGTCCGCGAATCCGATCGTGCGCGCTACCTCCTCGCGGAGCAGGGCGCGGTAGCGAGCGCGCATTCGGGAAAGGTGGCTGCGCAAAGTATCAATCGGCATGGCAAGACGTTCGGCCGATTCTTCCTGTCGCGGAAGCCGGGTCCCGCCCGCAACAAACGGCTTTAGTTCCTCGAATATTTTCGCCTTCGATTCGCCACTGAAATCCGCTCGCAATCTTTCGAGCGCGCGCGTGACCAGGGTAGTTGCCCAGCGTCGCTCGTAATGGCGCTCTTCTTCGAGAATGACCACCGTTTCATCCTGGTAGAGCTTCTCGACCGCTCCGATTTCCTCGTCGAGAACGACAAATTCATGGCCACCGCCACGCTTCTGGGTGTTTTCCCGGTGCCAGATATCGACGATGTAATTTTTCAACGAGGCGAGCAGAAAGGTTCGGAACTTGCCCCGCGCGCTGTCGGCCTGCGCATAAATTTTGTCCTGCAGGAAGTGAGTAAAAAATCCCTGCACCAGGTCCTGGGCATCCGCCGGCGAAAAACCGCGCCGCCTAACGAAGCTGTAAAGCGGTGGCCAGTAATCGCGACAAAGCTGAGCGACGGCGGCTTCGATGTTCGCAGAGTCCAGATCACCGTCTGCGTTGCAGGCAGCCACGACACTCCATCGCGTCGAGGCGAAGGGCACTCCACCAGTCTGGAGCGTTCCCGGGACACCTCGCATATCTATACTGTACGCAAAAAGGCCTCCTTGCGGACAAGTTTTCTCGGGGCACGGCCCAGACCGCGCTAGGGCCGCCTAAGAGAGCAGCGGGTTTACCCACCCTCACGAACCGTTCGATACGGGCCTGGTGGAAAATATTTTGCAATGCCGCTTCTGAAATCCAGTTGGAAAGGGAAAACAATGATTACGGCCAAGGTTAACAGATCAACGAACCTTTTCATCAACATCGGCTGCACGCTCGCCTGCCTTGCACTCTTGCCAGTGGCCCTGGCGGTCAGTCCCCCGCCGGATGGCGGCTATCCTGGCTCCAACACCGCGGAGGGCGATTTTGCGCTCCTTAGCCTCACCGACGGCACCGACAATACGGCTACCGGTTATGGGGCGCTCTCTAACGACACGACTGGCGGGGCCAACACGGCCAGCGGTTCCAATGCGCTCTATAGCAACACGACCGGCGCTTTCAACACGGCCACCGGTCAAGCGGCGCTTTATAGCAACACCACCGGAACTTTCAACACGGCCGACGGACTTGCGGCGCTTTCCAGCAACACCACCGGCAGCGCCAACACAGCCAACGGTTTTGAAGCGCTCTTTTCCAACACCGCCGGTGTCCAAAATACAGCCACCGGTCATGCGGCGCTGTATACCAACGCGACCGGGAACTACAACACGGCCAGCGGTTACGCGGCGCTCTATAACAACACGACCGGCGAATACAACACCGCCGAGGGTTTTCAGGCGCTTTATAGCAACACCACCGGCTTGGATAACACAGCTTTCGGGACGCAGGCCCTCTTCAGCAATACCACTGGCAGTTTGAATACGGCCAATGGTTTGAATGCCCTCTTTAGCAATACCACCGGCGGCAACGACACGGCGACAGGCTACTTGGCGCTCACGAATAACACCACTGGGAGCAACAACCTGGCCAATGGTTATCAAGCCCTTCTGAGCAACACGACCGGCGGCAGCAACACCGCCAACGGCTATAACACGCTCCTTAACAACACCACCGGCAGTAGTAACATCGCGATGGGTGATTCTGCCGGCGCAGCTCTCAGCACGGGCAGTAATAACATTGATATAGGGAACGCCGGAGTGGCAGCGGAAGGCAACACTATCCGCCTCGGCACCGCTGACACGCAAACGGCAACCTTTATTGCCGGCATTAAGGGGACGCCGATTACTGGCGTGGCAGTCGGCATCACGACCGCTGGTCAACTCGGAGTTAGGGGCTCCTCGGCGCGATTCAAGGAAGCGATCAAACCAATGGAGAAAGCAAGCGAAACGATCTTCTCGCTCCAGCCAGTCACCTTCCGCTATAAGAAAACGCTCGATCCTTCGGCCCAGCCGCAGTTTGGCCTGGTAGCCGAGCAAGTCGCCAAGGTCGATCCCGATCTGGTGGTGTCTGACGAGACGGGCAAACCCTTCAGTGTCCGCTACGAAGAAGTAAACGCGATGTTACTCAATGAGTTCCTGAAAGAGCACCGCAAAGTGGAAGAGTTAAAAGTAACTACCATGCAGCAGAGAACGGATTTCGAAGCAATCGTTGTTCGACAAGAACAGGAAATCAGGGTCCTCGCACTTGGTCTTAAAGCGCAAGCCTCTCAACTTCAGCAGATGAGCCAGCGGGTGGCCCGAGCCGCGCCGCGCCTTGTGGCGAGCGAGCAGGAGGATTGAGTTAAGGAAAGACAGCTATGAAGAATCAAGTTTGGTTCATTATTGCAATGGCTCGGGTCAGAGATTTACAGCGGCGTTCGTCCTGGCGGCGCGGTTTTGTGTTCTCGGCATTCGCGCTTAGCTGCGCTGTCCTCGCGGTCGCGCAAGCGGTCAGCCCACCGCCGGACGGCGGCTATGCCAACTTCAACACCGCGGAAGGCCAGGATGCGCTCTTCAGCCTCTCCACTGGCTCCAGCAACACAGCCATCGGTTTTGAAGCGCTCTTCAGTAATACCGATGGCGGCTTCAACACGGCGATTGGTGTCGCGGCGCTCGTTTACAATAATAGCGGCAGCGATAACACAGCCATCGGATATATCGCGCTCAATTCCAACACCGTCGGCTTCTCCAACACAGCGACCGGATCAGACGCGCTCGGGATCAACACCCTCGGCTTCGAGAATACGGCCAGCGGTGCCAGCGCGCTCGCCAACAACGTGGATGGCCATAACAACACCGCGACTGGCGTTGCCGCGCTCCAGAGCAACCGTTTCGGCAGCTACAACACGGCCAATGGTGATGAAGCGCTCTTCGCCAACGACGCTGACTACAACACGGCGGCCGGCTTTCAGGCGCTCTATAACAACACCACCGGCAATTCCAACGCGGCCCACGGTTTTCAGGCGCTCTATAACAACATCTCAGGCAGCAGCAATACAGCCAACGGCTTTTATGCGCTTTTTAGCAATACAACCAGTAGCTACAACACCGCCGCCGGGGCTTTTGCGCTCGAAAGCAACACCTACGGCGACGCCAACACGGCCAATGGTTACAGCGCCCTCGGCAATAACACGACCGGCGTTGACAACACGGCCGTCGGTTTTCAAGCGCTCGCTAATGGCACAACGAGTAGCAGCAACACGGCCGTCGGTTTTAAGACCCTACTTAACGCGACCGGCGGGAGTAACATCGCCTTGGGAGAATCTGCCGGGATTAATCTCACTACTGGCAAGAACAACATCGATCTTGGCAATAAGGGCGTGGCGGGCGAGTCCAATACGATCCGCGTCGGTAAGAAAGGGACTCAGACGAGCGCCTTTGTCGCTGGCATTAGTGGCGTAGCGGTGGCTGGAGGCGTAGGTGTTCTTATCGATGCCAATGGTCACCTCGGCACCATTGTTTCATCCGCCCGCTACAAAGATAACATTCAGCCAATGGCTAAGGCGAGCGAACCGATCCTTGCGCTCAAGCCCGTTACGTTCCGCTACAAACCGGAACTCGACCCCCAGGCTATTCCGCAATTCGGCCTCGTAGCTGAAGACGTTGCGAAAGTGGATCCAGACTTAGTGGCGCGAGATGACGAAGGAAAACCTTACACTGTTCGCTACGAGGCAGTGAACGCAATGTTACTGAACGAGTTCCTCAAAGAGCACCGCAAGGTCGAGGATCAGGAAACCACTATCACGCGGCTAAAGGCATCCGACGCGAAGCAGGAAGCGACCATCGCGCAGCTACAGTCAGCGCTCAAAGAACAGGCCGCGCAAATCCAGAAAGTGAGCGACCAGCTCAAACCGAGCAAATCTGCCGCAGGAATGGTAGCCGACAATTACTAACCAAATAGGCTCTTCCCGGGAGCCTGTTTTCGGCCGGCCTCAGAGCAGAAATCCTACGCCGTGACAACAAAAGAAAGATTCCATATGTATAATCCGATTCGACCAACCAAGACAGTGTCAACCAACAGCGATTCCTTTAGCGGTTCGCATTGGCCACGCGGCTTCGTCCTGACCGCGTTGCCGCTTGTCCTGACATGGCTTGGATTTTCGCCTTCGGCGCAAGCGGTTTGCAACGAAGGCTGCGACACTCTCCAAGGCAACACTTTCCTAGGTGTTGACGCGCTGGGGGTCGGCACGTCTGGGTACAGCAACACTGCGGTAGGAGAAGATGCTCTTTTTAGCAACATCAGCGGTAGCGACAACACCGCGAATGGTTTTGCAGCGCTACAAAGCAACACGACCGGCACCAACAATACGGCCCAAGGTGCTGCAGCACTCCAGTTCAATACCACCGGCGTCGAAAACACGGCCAATGGCGCCTACGCGCTCGAAAGCAACAGCACCGGGTCCGACAATAAGGCCAGCGGTATTCAAGCGCTCTTTAGCAACTCCACCGGCAACAGCAACACCGCGAATGGCGCTTTTGCCCTAACAAAAAACACCACCGGTAACAGCAACACCGCGGACGGTCATCTGGCACTCTTTTTCAATAGCACCGGAGAAGGCAACACGGCCAGCGGCGATTCTGCGCTCTCCAACAATACAACCGGCAGCTTCAACACCTGCTCTGGGGTGAATGCGCTCCTGTTCAACACCACCGGCTTCGAAAACACCGCCAACGGCCAAGGTGCCCTTCAACAAAACACAACCGGCGGCTTTAACACCGCCACCGGGGCTGCCGCGCTGTATCAAAACACCATTGGCAATTCCAACACCGCCAACGGCTTTTTCGCGCTCGGAACGAACACTACGGGCAGTGACAACACAGCCAACGGCGAGTCCGCGCTCCAGAAAAATACCACCGGGAGCAATAACACCGCAGAAGGGGTAAGTGCGCTCGCGAATAATACTACGGGCGGGAGCAATATTGCGGTGGGAATTTCCGCCGGCATGAACCTCACAAGCGGCAGCAACAACATCGATATCGGCAATAAAGGTGTCGCGGCCGAAGCCAACACGATTCGCATCGGCAAAAAAGGCACTCAGACGACCACGGTTATTGCCGGTATTAGTGGAACGACTGTTGCCGGTGGCGTCGGCGTAATCATAGATAATAATGGCCGCCTTGGCACCGTCGTCTCCTCCGAGCGATACAAGGACGCAATCAAGCCAATGAGCAAGGCAAGCGAATCCATCCTCTCTCTTCAGCCGGTGACATTTCATTACCGAAAGGACCTCGATCCGCAGGCGATCCCGCAATTTGGGCTCGTGGCGGAGCAGGTTGAGAAAGTGAACCCCGACTTAGTGGCTCGGGACGACCAAGGCAAACCCTACACCGTCCGCTATGAAGTGGTGAATGCGATGTTGCTCAACGAGTTCCTTAAGGAGCACCGGAAGGTTGAGGAACAGGGCCAGAAGGAACGGGAGCAGGGCAGCCAGCTAGCGAAGCAGGATCGCAGGGTCCAAGAATTGGAAGCAACCGTTACGCAGCTGCAGTCGGCCCTCAAAGCGCAGGCAGCGCAAATCCAGAAGGTGAGCGACCAGCTTAGGAAACAGGCTCCTGCCCCTCGTGTGGTGGTGGCAACCGTGAATCAAGACGCTCCGGACTGAGCGCGAATACCCCGCTTCAATTCCCAGACTCGCAAAGCCGCCAGGATCAGGCGCCTTGTTGTATTATTACCATCTGTGCCGTCGCCCGGGGGTTTGAGCGTGGCGTCGTGCGATGGATAATCGGCCTCACGGCCACCGCCACGTTTCAAAGAATCCCTGGACCAGGTCTTGCGCGTCCGCCGGGGGAAAACCGCGCCGCCTAACGAAGCTATAAAGCGGTGGCCAGTAATCGCGACAGAGCTGGGCCACCGCAGCTTCCGTCTCCGCGGAAGTCGGGGTGCCGCCCGAGTCGCAGGCGGCCACGACACTCCACCGCCTCGAGGCAAAAGGCGCTCCGCCGGTCTGGAGCGTTCCCGGGACAGCTCGCATATCGTACTTTACGCAAGAAAGCCTGCTCGTTCGACTAACTTTATCGATCCGCAACCAGGCGGCGCCATCTCTCGTTGCAATTTATTTGCAATGCCGCTTCCGAAATCTCGTTGGAACAGGTGAAGCAATCATTGCTTCCAAGTTACAACCAACCACCAAACGATTATGAATACCTTATTTGCTCTTAGTTCACCGAACACCGGAGTCTCTCCTTACATCTGCGCCCTGCACGACGAATTGGGCATCGTTGGGAAGGTGACTGTCAGTCTCTAAGTTCCACAATTTCTTACCAGAAGGAGATATACAATGGGAAACCCAGTATCAGCAACATCGCCGGACAGTAAAGTAGCCGGCGTCAAAGGTGAATGCACGGGCGGTGGCGGCTTCGGAGTTTGGGGCGTTTGCGACAGTGGGAACGGCGTTCACGGCGATAGCAAAACTTCAAGAGGCGTCGTTGGAACCAGCGAGAGTTTCCATGGAGTCTTCGGCAAAAGCCGTGACAATGCCGGAGTTGCAGCGGAAAGCCAGAACGCCGAGGCGATAAATGCGATCAGTCACAGTTCCGGTCACGCCGCAATCGTTTCGATCAACGATGCGAATGGCGTCGGTGTTCAGGGGCGCAGCGGCGGCAATGTCGGTGTCGTTGGCGAGTCGGACACCGGCCGCGGAGTCATGGGTATAAGCAATGCCAACCTTGGTGTCTCCGGCGAAAGCCAGCTATTCCCAGGTGTGCGCGGACACTCGGTCAATGGAAGAGGCACAGAGGGCTTTAGTGATAATCTCGAAGGCGTGGTCGGAATCAGCAAGACAAGCACCGGCGTTCTCGGGATCAGCGAAGCAAGCGGCGACGGCGTCCTCGGCCAAAGCGCGACCGGCATCGCGGTTCACGGCAAGGGCGGCCGGCTCGCCGGATTCTTCGAAGGTGACGTGGAAGTCACCGGCGACATTCGCCTGACTAATGCTGATTGTGCCGAAGAGTTCGACATTTTTGGCGCAGATAAAGTGGAACCCGGGACCGTGATGGTGCTGGGTGACGAAGGCGCGCTCTCCGCCAGTCAACAAGCCTATGACAGACGCGTGGCGGGCGTCATCTCCGGCGCGGGCACTTACAAACCAGGTATCGTGCTGGATAAGAAGCAGACATCACGTAACCGGCAGCCGGTTGCACTGATGGGCAAAGTCTTTTGCAAGGTAGATGCGCAGTTTGGGCCAATCGCAATAGGCGACCTGCTTACCACTTCTCCCACGCCGGGTCACGCGATGGGAACCAGTGACGCAATCAAGGCATTTGGCGCAGTGATTGGCAAAGCGTTGCGACCTCTGTCCAATGGACAGGGATTAATCCCTATCTTGATCGCCTTACAATAGGAGTCCGCGCGATGCTAAGTCTGCGACAATCAATCGCGAGATCCTGGGTTCCCGACTTGAGGGTTATCCGCGGCGACCTCGCGACTTCGCTGAAGCTAAGTCAGCCCCTCTCTCTGATTGAGCTGGCGCGGCTCCTGGGCGAAATCGAGGTCCGCACTCTTAAAGCCGACCTCGATGCTGATGCGCTCCACGGCGCCACGGAATTCATCATTCGCAGCGATGGTACATACAACTTTCGGGGACATCTAGAAGCCACCGGTCTGCCTTCCTTTGCTTACAAGGTCCAGGCATCGGTGCGATCTGCAGCGATTGTTGTCGTCGTCGAAGCGAGTGGGCGGGTGTTTGGCAAAGACACCCCCGGACATTCTGAAAGCTCCTGGGATGAAGGAAACACGAGTGCGGCAATTCGTGCTTATTGGACTTCGCTACGTCTCGATGCCCGGCTCGAAACCGACCTCCAGAAGAACCTAAGCGGTCTGCTGGGGACCTTAGTCGACGTCGCTGAGACCGTGGTTGAAACCTACGTCGCCGCGCAATTCGCCGGTGTGGTGGGTGCAGTCATCGTGCTTGGAGGCGAACTCGGCGCGGCGACTGGCCTAACCTTCGAAAATCCCCACATCCTGGCAGGGGTTACGGTTTTCAGCGGCGTCCTGCTCGTCTTCGGTCCAAGTGCCATCATACCGGCGCTGGTGGCAGGCGCGGCGACCGCGTTGCTGACCGACATTCAATTCCGGGCCATGAACGACGACGAGATTGGGCTCGCGAACGAGGTCTTCAAAGGAACTTTGCCGGTGGAAAGAATTCTTCTTACCAATCTGTATAACCCTACCGACACGCCTAACGGATTCCTCGCTCGCGAATTCACCGTGCCCGGGGTCGCAGATGGAAAGATCCTGGTCAATCTGGGGAAAAACTTCGAGCATACCCTGGAGCCTGATGTGCAACAGGACGTGCGAACGGGGACTTATGCAGCCCGCGGCCAGGTGCTGATCCATGAGTTGACGCATGTGTGGCAGATTCATCACGCGAGGTTTCTGCCTGGCTTGATGTGCGAAGCCCTAACGAGTGCGAACTACACTTATGATAAAGCCAAGGTGAGGGAACATGCCGATTGGTCAGGAGAATCATTCGATCTCGAAGGCCAGGCTGCCATTATCGACAAGTGGTTTGGAGAGCACCGCAATGCCTTGGATGGATTCGACGCCATCAACGATGACCGCTTCTTCTATGTCTCTCAGCATATCCGAACGGGCCAGCCATGAGCCGTCTCATCCTTTCGCGGAGGGAAGCATCCTATGGCCAATGAAATCCTAATCGACAAAGGCGGCCCCGTCCTGCAGAGAGCGAAAGTTGTTCTCAGCTTCCGCGGGGCAGGCTGGCGAACGGGATCCATCTCTACGACCGACGTTCGGCGTGCTTTTGATGCGGCCCTCGCCAGCCCCTATCTCTCTCACTTGGTTCAATACCGCGGCATCCGGCGAGCCGAGATTGTATTTGCAATCGAAGATGACACCAACCTCGGCAAGCTGGGTCCGGATCCGCGTAAGTTTGTCGCCGGAGATATTTGGCTTATTGCTGATGAAGACATTAGGAATGTCGCAAGGGTTGCCCTTAGAGCGAGGCCTCCCAAGGACGACGAAGAGACTTTGTACCTCGCTGTTGTCAGTCAGGATCCTATCCCAATCGTGGTCGAACATAAGGACGATGACGGATACCATGGCCATTTTGAGGAAGAAGGGCAGACGGTCTTTTATGGAGCTCTTCTGCATCAGGCTGCCAGTACAGCGGACGAATCGTGGCATTACTTACCGAGGGTCTTTACGCACGAGCTTGTTGAAGCCTGCACCGACCCCGACGTTAGGTCGGGTTTCAGCTTAAACACCGTGGGGGAACTTTGCGATATGAACGACATGCGCCCCGTCCAGTTACCCGGTCTCGAACACGAGGTCAACCTATCGGTGTATTGGTCCGAGTTGGTGCGGGCTGCCGTCGCGCCAACAGCCTATTCCTTACGCGTCGCGCTCGGGAAACGGTCGACTGAAGCGATCCCGAGTGTAGGGGCAACGATTGAAGGAGCCAGCATTCGCAGGGCAATTCTTGGCGGATGCAACCCCTAGAGAGTCAGGTCTCGCAAGCCTGAGTAGGTGATTGGAGTAACAACATGATAATTTACCAAATCAGATTGCCGAAGAAACAGGACGCCGAGGCGTTCGTGAAGTTCATGCGAGACGACTACTTCCCCGCTGTTCTCAAAGCCGGGCCGACGCGCACGGGTCAGGCAACCGATCTCACGCTGCTGCAACGGGAAAATCAGATTGAAGGCGAAGATACGGATCATGAATTCTTTTGGCACGTAGGTTGGAGTGGCCAACCCACCGGCAGCGCTCATGCAGATGATGAGAAAGTGGTAGGCAAGTTCCAGTCATTTGGCGCAAGCGTAAAACGCATCGGCTCCTATCGGGAAGTGTCAGCCCGGCGCCGGCACGAACGCCAGTTTTCCACTGGGGAGGTCGTCCCCGGGTTTTCCCTGGGAGAATTGGAAAAGAGCGGGTGAGGGGAATCGAACCCCCGTATGCAGCTTGGGAAGCTGCCGTTCTACCATTGAACTACACCCGCGTGGGGGAGTGAATGGTGATCGGTGAATCGTGAATAGTCAAAGGCAAAGCGAGCTTGCCTATTGCCAGGAAATGACGTCGTCGGAGTCCTTGTATTTGCCGTCGCCATTTGTTCCGAGCTTTGCGTCTTTCCCCCAACTGGAAGAAGTCGCGGTAGCCTGGACGGCGGGATGTGTCCCAGAGCCACCCGTTTTTGAGGTATACGTCAAATCACTATAAGGAATGAAATCCTGGGTCCAACCGTCATAATCAGCGTCGACCGAAACGAGATATTCTCCCCCCCACGGATCAACAAACGCATCTTTCTTAATTGTGACGCCATTGACGGTCGCGTCCTGTGTGGCAATTCCGGACCGCGGATTGGTGCCGTCCTTAACATTCGCGCCATTGAAAAAAATAATCTGTTTTGGATTAAGGACGTTCCCAGAATTCCAATCGGAGTCGGAAATCGCCCGGAGGACGTCAAAGATTATATGGTTGTCGTAAGAGCCACCGGGATCGCCCAATAGCGTGTCGAATCCTTGCTTCGTACCATCGACCGGCATCTTTCCGTACTCGGTATAATAGGAGTTTATCGCGGTGACGACCTGCGTGATATCATTCTTCGCCTGCGTCCGTTTCGCCTGATCTTGCACGCCTTTGAATGCAGGAAAGAGCAGCGCCATCAGGATCACGATGACCGTGATGACCACGACCAGTTCGATAAGCGTGAAGCCGCGCGCAGCGGAGCCTCCGGGGAGCGCACGCGCCGCTCCGCGATTCCAAATGTTCACGTCCATTTTTGCATCTGCTCGGGAAACGGACATTGCGCGCAGTCGGAGTCGTCTTGCAAGCAAAAGTCCTCGTAGATTTGAAGCAAACCCTGTTGGTGCGCCAGTGTGCGGAGAAATTGCCGCCGGCGCGGATCATCACCAAAAAGCCGCGCGGCGCCAGTTTCGACACGTCGGTTCGTGAGGCGCGCCGGTAGTTTCGCATACTCTGGCCAAACATTGTGCCCGGCGAGTTGCCGGAACGGCACGATGATGTTGGCCTCGATATCGCTCAGGCGGGTTTCCCCGACGAGCGCCATCGCGGCTGGCGCCGCCTCGGAGGTGAGCGTGTAATGAAAGTTCCAGTAAGGATGGGTGAGGCCGAGAAAAAAGTTTCGGACCGGAACGGGATCGAACTTGCCTAACGATCGCGAGAGCTCTGACCAGCCGCCGACAATCGCACCCAGCGCCGCCAGACGCCGCTGCGGATGATTCAGCGGACGCGTTCCGCTCAAACGCCAGCTGCGCGAAGGCAGAATGAGCCTTTCCAGCGTCGCCCGGCGTGGCCACCAGGCGTCCCAGAGTGAACGCAGATATTTTCGCGTGCCCGAAGCGAATCCGGCCAGGTTTGGTGTTTCGAGGAAGCGCGCGACACCAAAAAGGATCGCCTCAACCTCGTTAGGTTGAGTGCGCAGCGTCTTAAGTGGAAGCCGTTGCGCGAGGAGGGTAAAAGGGAACTTGTTCTGTTTGTAACCAAGCGCCGCGGCGATCTCCTGGTAAAGCGCTTCATCTTCGCCGTGCAGTTCGGAGAGTCGTTGCAGCCGTTGCACTTTCCGTTGGAGACGAAATTGCGCCGCCGCGTCGAGAATGCTGCGAATCTTTTCTTCCGGCAGATCACGCAGAGGCGAATGACAGCGACCCATTCGCGCCAGCGGCGGATGGGCCGAGACACCAGCGCGCAAAATTGCCGGATCGACCCGGACTTGCGGAACCATTCGATTCGTGGTCGTCCGGGTGAAGAACTCGCGTCCGCCGGCAGTGACAAAAACGTGCAGCACAATTTCGTCAAAGGCCGGATTGATCGCATGTCCATGCGTCTCCCAGCTCTGATCGGTGAGATCGAACTCGATGCTCCCGCGCGAAATTCCACCTCCATTGATGCGAATCGCGGCATCCGAAAAGTCGGGGCCGGCCTCGCGATTCCAAGTGCCGAACTGGACGATCTCAATTTCATCGCCGGTCGTGCTGGTGAAGGATCTGCCAAAATCTCCCGCGAACCAGCGCGCCTGCAGCTCGAGCTCGCTGAAACTACGCGGCTGAGTGAAAAGCGGGCGCTCGCAGATTTTCGCGGTGGCGAGAAGTTGCGTATAACGCTCGGCACCGGACATCATCCCGGCAGGCTAGAGTTCGGCCCTCCGTTAGGGCAAGGGGGAAAACGAGATAGCTTGCTTCCGACAAATGCTCCGGCTAAACCGCTGAATAGCGGAATGATAAATACCGTCCATGTATCGCCGGCAATCCACCGGAGAAAAATATGAAAAACAAAAGTTCGTTAGTCATCAGCACCTGTATCGCGACGCTTCTCTTTTCGGCGTCAAGCGCCGTTCGCGCGGAGTCGAAAGCCACGCCCTCACCAGCCGCCTCCCCGGCCGCGAGTGCCTCTCCGATGGAAAAATCGGCGACCAAGAAAATGAATCGCGCTACTCCTTTCCGTGGCAAAATTGCTTCCGTCGATGCCTCAGCCAAGACCTTCTCGATTGCGGGCAAGGACACGACCCGGGTGATAAAGATAACCGAGCAAACAAAGATCATGAAACAAGGCGCGGAAGCGACCATGAGCGATCTTGTCGCCGACACTGAAGTGCGTGGGTCCTATTGGAAAAAAGAGGACGGATCACTGGAAGCACGCAATGTGAAAATCGGTCCTTTCGATTCAGCGACCCGCCGCGCGGCGCGCCAGCAAAAGAGGAGTGAAGCAGCCGCGGACGCATCCCCGTCGGCTTCGGCTTCTCCATCTGCCACGGCCAAGCCTTAGTATCACCAAGCGCTTAGTGAAATTTTTCGGCGGCAGAATGCGCGGCGCGTAGATCAGCGACGAACACGGTATACTCGCGGTGTCGCGATTCTTCATCGCGTTGACGAAGGATGGAAGAGGGATGGACCGTGGCGACGACCCGCTCGGCCAGGTCGGATTCGAGAACCTGCCCTCGCTGGCGGGTAACGCGGAACGAGGATCCAAAAATCGCCTGGGCCGCGGTCGATCCAAGACAGACCAACACATCTGGCCTAACGACTCGTAATTCCGCCTCGAGCCAGGGACGACAGGCGGCGATGTCGCGCGCTCTCGGTTTTTGATGAATCCGTCTCTTCCCGCGCGGCTCCCATTTAAAATGTTTCACGGTGTTCGTGACGTAAACTTCGTT
>Ga0207697_10000338_pt1 | contig 26057 bp, 18 predicted proteins | sample KBSSwiS5withPhiX_FD_184293 | JGI IMG/M metagenome (GOLD analysis project Ga0207697, IMG submission 184293) | Switchgrass rhizosphere microbial communities from Kellogg Biological Station, Michigan, USA, with PhiX - S5 (SPAdes) (version 2) | ecosystem: Host-associated > Plants > Roots >... | reverse complement strand
TCCGTTTGTTTGCAATCGATCACATCTTCGTGAGCGAACATCCAGTGCATCGCTTCGGACCACTTTCCGCTCGTCACTGAGCTAGAGGTCGCGCCGTAAAGCTGGTAAACGGCAGCGACGGAAGTTGACCCGTCGGGAAAACACCATTCTCCAGCCTCCCAAGCACCAGCAGAATCGGAGAGCCCGGCAGCAATACGTTTGCGATTGCTAAGTACCGCGCGTGTTCGCATCATTTAAGGGGAAATCAAAAATGAATAAGCCGATCCGAATTCTCGGAATTGCCGGAAGTCTGCGGCGTCAGTCATATAACCGAGCCGCATTGCGCGCAGCCGCTCAGCTCGCGCCGGAAGGCGCGACGGTGGAGATCTTTGAACTCGACGGCATTCCCGGCTTCAATCAGGACGACGAGCAAAATCCGCCGGTGAAAGTGGTTGAATTGAAGCGGCGCATTCGCGAGGCGGACGCCATTCTCTTCGTCACGCCGGAGTATAACTACTCGGTCCCCGGCGTGTTGAAGAACGCGATTGATTGGGCATCACGTCCCTACGGAGATAGCGCGTGGAACGGCAAGCCGGCAGCGATCATGGGCGCGTCCATCGGAACGATCGGCACCGCGCGTGCGCAATATCACCTGCGGCAGATGATGGTGTTTCTAAATATGTTTCCGCTCAACCAACCGGAGGTGATGATTGGCAACGCCGGCGACCGATTCGATGAGAGCGGCAATCTCGCGGACGAGACGACAAAGGATTACATTCGCAAGCTTCTCCAGAGTTTGATCGATTGGACTGGGCGAATTGGACCAGGGCATGAAGCAAAACGCGGGTAGCAAAACGCGACGGAATCCTGCGACGTCGAACGCGAAGACGACGGCAGTTGCGTCCGACGAGATCGCCGGGCTCAACAAGCTTCTGCCGGATTTGGAGGCGCTCTATAAAGACATTCATTCGCACCCGGAGCTTTCGATGCAGGAAACGCGCACGGCGCGCATTGCGGCGCAGCGATTACGCGCCGCTGGTTACGAAGTCACCACCGGAGTTGGGAAGACTGGCGTTGTCGGTCTTCTGCGCAATGGCGACGGGCCCACTGTCATGCTGCGCGCGGACATGGATGCACTTCCAGTGAAGGAACAAACTGGATTGCCGTACGCAAGCACCGTCACCGCGAAGGATCGCGATGGGAACACTGTGCCGGTGATGCACGCGTGTGGTCATGACATGCATGTCGCTTGTCTCGTCGGAGCGACCACTTTGTTAGCAACTACCCGCGATAATTGGCGCGGGGGAATTATGGCGGTCTTTCAGCCGGCAGAGGAAACGGCCGAAGGCGCGCAGGCGATGGTGAATGATAAGCGCTTCGCCGAATTTCCTAAACCTGACGTGGTACTCGGTCAGCATGTCATGGTAGGACCAGCCGGAGCAATCGGCGGCCGTAAAGGCGTGATTACGTCCGCGGCCGACAGCTTTGAGATTCGGATGTTCGGACGCGGCGCGCATGGCTCGATGCCTCAGGCCAGCATCGACCCGGTGATCATGGCGGCATCCACTGTTCTCCGATTGCAAACGATTGTCTCGCGCGAGATCGCTGCGACTGATGCGGCGGTTGTGACAATCGGTTCGCTGCAAGCCGGCACGAAAGAGAATGTGATTCCAGACGAAGCGATCATTAAACTGAACGTGCGTACCTTTGACGAAGCCGTTCGGAAACGCGTCCTCGCCGCGATCACCCGGATTGTGAACGCCGAAGCGGAAGCGTCAGGAGCGCCTAAACCGCCTGAGATCAAAGCGCTCGATCGTTATTCTCTGGTGAGCAATGATGCAGAAGCGACGGAGCGCGTTGCGGAGGCGTTCCGCCGTCATTTTAGTCGCGAACACGTCGTGCAGGTCCAGGCCACGTCGGCCAGTGAGGACTTTGGTTCCTTCGGGACGTATTGGGGTGCGCCCTCTGTATTCTGGTTCATCGGCGGTACTGATCGTGCCGTTTACCAAAAGGCAAAAGCCGCCGGCCGCGTGCACGATATTCCGACAAATCATAACCCGCGTTTTGCGCCGGTTATCCATCCGACGTTGCAGACGGGTGTCGAAGCGCTGGTTGTGGCTGCAAAGGCGTGGCTCGCGAAGTAAGGGCCGTACGAAATGAAAATATTGGTGCTGGCGCTCGATCTTGGCGGCACATTTGCGTTCGCACTCAATGGGGCGATGACTGCGGTCAGGCATCGGCTCGATTTGTTCGGCATTCTCGTGCTGTCGCTCGCTGCTGCCACTTTTGGTGGGATCACACGCGATGTGATGATCGGCGCCGTCCCACCGGCAGCTCTCAGCGATTGGCGGTATATCGCCGTGTCGCTTGTCGCCGGTTTGGCGATATTTTTCTTTTATTCGGCTGCTGATCGGCTGCGAAGCGCAGTTTTTCTTCTCGACGCCGCGGGTTTAGCTTTTTTCGCAGTCTCAGGCGCGTTGAAGGCATTGGATTACGGCCTCATTCCTTTCGCCGCCATCATGCTCGGTGTGCTTACCGGCGTCGGCGGCGGCATCGCGCGCGATGTCCTTGTGGCGGAAATACCGAGCGTGCTACGAGCGGAACTTTACGCCGTGGCTGCTCTCGCTGGCGCCTCTGTTGTGGTCATTGGCAATATGCTGCAACTCCCGTCAGTGGCAGTTGCGATGGCGGGCGGAGGCGTGTGCTTTGGACTTCGGTTCATGGCGATTCGCCATGGCTGGCATCTACCCCGCGCTTGTCAGACTGATGACCGCAGCTTCGATGAGCCCTCCCCAGCCGACACAATTACCGATACGACAAAGGCAAAGCGCAACTCATCCGGTTCGGCCTAACGATAATGCGGAAGAATCATGAACCGTAACGCAGCTGCCGCCGCTACTTCCTATCGCGGCTCCGACAAGCTCCTCCTCGGCATCGTGCTCGCGGTCGTGACTTTTTGGTTGTTCGCGCAGACGACTTTAAACATCGCTTCAACTATGCGCGCCGATTTGCGCATCAGTGAGAGTCTCAACAATATCTCCGTTAGCATCGCGGCACTGTTCTCCGGCATCTTTATCGTAGTCGCAGGCGGGCTGGCCGATCGAATTGGTCGGATGAAGATCACCTATGCCGGATTGGCGCTGAGTATTTTAGGCTCACTGCTGATCGCAATTTCTCCTGCCGGAACTGCGGTGTTTCATCGCCGGACGCATCTTCCAAGGTCTCTCAGCCGCTTGCATTATGCCGGCGACGCTCGCCTTGTTAAAAGCGTATTTCCACGGAGCGGCACGTCAGCGCGCGGTGAGCTTCTGGTCGATCGGCTCATGGGGTGGCTCAGGACTTTGCTCGTTATTCGGAGGCTTGATCGCTTCGTCGTTAGGCTGGCGGTGGATTTTCTGGATGTCGATCGGTGTCGCTGTCATTAGCATTTTCCTCATTAGAGGCACGCCTGAAAGTAAGGAAGCTACGACAAAAAGTGAGCCGTTCGACTGGCTAGGCTTAATCGCGTTCATCGTCGCCATGGTCGCGCTCAACGTCGTCATCGGACAGGGCAGCTCGTTAGGCTGGATAAGTCCCACAGTTCTCGCGCTGATTGCGACGTTTCTTCTCGCGAGTGTGATCTTTTTTCGCATCGAACTAAGCAGATCCAACAACTTCGTGGACCTGACGTTGTTTAAGAATAAGACCTTTGCCGGCGCCACGCTTTCGAACTTCCTACTTAACGGCGCAGCTGGCACTTTGATCGTCGCATTGGCGCTCGTGCAACAGGCAGCGGGGTTGTCGAGCTTGCAGTCAGGTCTGCTAACGGTTGGTTATCTTGTCGCGATTTTAGGCACGATTCGTGTCGGCGAAAAACTGCTCCAGAAAATGGCCCCGCGGATGCCGATGTTATATGGGTGCATCATCACCTCCGCAGGTATTCTGCTGACTTGCTGCACCTTCCTTTTAGCCTGGCAGTACCTGACGGTCGCCTTCATTGGCTTCACGCTTTTTGGTATTGGACTCGGTTTTTATGCCACACCTTCAACCGACGCCGCACTGGCGAACGTGCCGCGGGACAAAGGAGGTTCAGCTTCCGGTCTTTACAAGATGGCTTCGTCGTTAGGCGCTGCCTTTGGTGTCGCGATTTCCGCGGCAATTTTCAGCGCACTGAGCACGCTTGATTCCCAATCCACTCCACTCGCGGAACTGTTTCTTGGTCGGACCGATAACGTGACCATTCGGTATGCGGCAGCGATGGGGCTACTCTTCAACGTAGCGCTGGCCGTGATCGGGGCGATCGCCGTCGTCATCACCGTTCCAAAGCATGATCCGAGCACAGCGAGATCGACCGCGTGATCGAAATCAAAGAAAAGTTTTATCCTCATATTGCTCGCATCTTCGCCTTTTTCAGTCTTCAGCGTGTCTTGGATTCAGTGACCCGGCCGCGCTATTTTGTGCTCTTCTTCAAATACAAAGTTATCTTGGCGGTCGATCATCGCGAGTCGGTGCATTATTGAGGAACAGAGTTGCAGCTTCCCTGGCATACGAATATTCAAGAGGTGACGCCGAGGAGGAAATATGGACTCACTTGATCGAGATTATACAGCCGGGATTTTCAACAATCCCGAGCCGCCCTGCCTTTCACTGTATCAAGCGACGCATCGAGTTCATCCGGACAACGAGCAGGACCCGATTCGCTTTCGCAATCTTGTGAAAGAACTGGAACACTCATTGCGACGCGATTACTCGTCGCGCGACATTCGTGATCTCATCGAGCCGTTTCACAAACTCGCTGACGACCGCGCTTTTTGGAATTCCACTCTCACAGGGCTGGCTGCGCTCGGCGCGCCCGGATTCTTCCGCGCTTACCGTCTTCGACGCGCCGTCCCGGAGCTGGCCATCGTGGCCGACAGCTTTCATCTCAAACCGCTGCTCCGCATTTTGCAATCGGCCGATGACTACCAGTTGCTTGGCGTGAGCCGGGAGAAGATCTGCTTTTTCGAAGGAAACCGCGATGCGCTCGATGAAGTAGAACTCGATCCCGTCGTGCCAGGCTCACCGGCTGACCTTCCCGGAGGCGAAGCGAAGGAATTCCATCTCTCGGCATGGACCTCCTCCCCAGGCAGTGCGGGATTACGTTACAGCGAAGGATCGAAATCCGACCGGGTGGAGAACGAGGCGACCCGCTTTTTCCGCGCCGTCGATCGCGCGATCCTGGAACATTATTCGCAGCCATCGAGGTTGCCGCTATTGCTGGCGGCGTTGCCGGAAAACCAGACTCTCTTCCGGCAGATCAGCCACAATCCTTTTCTCATCTCTGAACCGATCAATTTCTACCCCGGCGACCTCTCGAGCGACGCGCTTCGCAAACAAGCGTGGAAGGTCATCGAGCCGCTCTATCTCGCACGACTCGCCGGCTTGATTGAGATGTTCGGTGCAGCCAAAGCGCGCGGGCTGGGCAGCGATAACGTGGAACAGGTTGCGCGTAGCGCGGTCGCGAGACGCGTCGCCACACTACTCGTTGAAGCGGACAGGCAAATCCCTGGTCGTTTTGATACGAGCACCGGCGAAATTCAATTCGCGGAGTCGGCAAATCCCGATGTTGACGACGTACTGGATGACATCGCAGAACTGGTGCTAAAGAACGGCGGCCAGGTTGTCGTTGTGCCGAAAGAGCGGATGCCCTCGCAAACCGGAGCCGCCGCGATCTACCGGTTTTGAGAATACACCGTCGTTTTCCAGGGCATGCTATAGCGGCCCAAGCTGGGTTCCATCAAATCGCGCGTCTCTATCGCTGGAGCCGAGCGGTGATGCAGGGAGCGCTGCGCGGCCGGAATGCCCGCCGCTCCTGGCATGCCTTCTGAATTAGATTGACTGTAACTCCGCGCCTTGCCTACGCTCGCATTATGATCACGAAAATTTCTGCTCTCATCTGTGTCGTCGGGTTCGCCGTCCCGGGCATTGCGCAGGCGCAGTCGTCGAGTGCGGCCGCCAAAGACGAGCGCAACATGACGATAAAGGATATTGGCCCTAAGCCGCAATCATTCGATCTCGAGAATGCCACACGCTCGAACACCAACTTCCGCACCACGGCTTGGACCGGCCGCTATCTCCAGATGACGTTGATGTCGATTCCGGTCGGTGGCGAGATCGGCTGGGAAGTTCATCCGGATGGCGACCAGTTCGTGCGGCTCGATGGCGGCCGCGGCCGTGTTCAGATGGGCGAGTCTAAGGACCGGATCACATTCGACAAGGAAGTATCCGATGGCTGGTGCATTCTGATTCCTGCTGGCATAGGGCATAATGTGATCAACATTGGAAATGAGCCGATGCAGCTGTATGTGATTTACGCACCGCCGGAACACAAGGCGGGCACGGTCCATAAGACAGCGGCGGATGCGGCTGCCGACTCTCACCACTAGCCTGCAGAGTCGGTCCGTACAGATCGCCTGATTCCCAGCGGCAGGTCTCAGATAGGATCGGATGAACTTCAGTTGGCTTTGCGCCGGCGCGCAGGATGCGATTCGCGATCGAGGTGCGACTCGACGAACCACAAATGCTTGTCCGCCGCGCGCGAGATTTCCGTAAACATGTCGGCCGTGTCCTTGTCCGCGAGGTCATCACTCTGATCGATCGCTTGCCGCACCCGCTTGCCGTAGGCGGCCAGGGCAGCAGACATCGCGGCGACGTGGTCCTGTTCATCTGAAATATCCAGCGGGTATGGCTCCAGTTCGCTTCGCCGCGCGCTGAGCTGAATCGTGCCTTCGGCGATGCCGCCCAATTGGACGGCGCGTTCTGCGATCAAATCCATGTGCTCGTCTGCCGCTTCTGCGATTTCGTCAAACAATTTGTGCAAGGCGATAAAGTTGCGCCCTTTCACGTTCCAATGCGCCTGCTTTGCCTGATGGAGCAGATCTATGGTGTCGGCGAGTCGCGCGTTCAATATCGGGATCATGCTGGTGCGCGTTTGTGCCGCCAGATCGTTTTGGGTGTGATGCAACGTGTTTGCGTTAGTGAGTTCGCGTTTGTGCGGGACGATTTTCATATGGTGGGTTGTTTGAGGTTTGTGATCAGATGAAATTGAAGTAGAAGGGCTCGTCTGAGGTGCGGACTTGCCGCCCTCGTTCTCCCACCGGTCGAGAACCTTGTTCATATGCCGCTTTCTGGACATCGGATCGGGCATTGGCTCTTTCTCCTTATGTATTATCGCTTCTCGCGCTTGGCGGGATCGCCTTTCTGTTTTGAGTTTGTCCTAACCCCAAAGCCAAGCGCGCGCCGTGATTGCGAACGTTCGAAGTTGCCACAGGCGTGGGAAACCGATATTGAAATTCTGTATGAATGCATCCATCGAGCCGTCCCAGGATCGTGTGGCATTTATCTTGTCACGCATTAATGCCGGTCTCACGCAAAAATGGTCACAGATCAGTGAACTCGCGACCACACTTGAGCGAATGTTGAAAGACGCTCGGACGCTGGGTGAACCGCACATTCCCGCCGAGCGGCGTGAAGCGTGGGATAAAGCGTGGCGTGATCTGCGCGCCACCTTCGGTGCCATCCGCGCTTCCGACGCCGAAGCGCAAGAGCGTTTCACATCTGCAAAACCCTCCGCAGATCCTCTCGAGGCGTGGCGTGATGTGTTATCGCGCGAAGACGAGTTCAATGATTCGTTAGGCGAAATCCAAACGATCGCGGCCGAATCTATTCCCGCGACTGATCGCGCGATCTGGAAAGATTTCTGCAAAAGCCTCGAGAGACAAATCTCGATGCTCGAAGCCCATGCCGTAGCCGTCCGTTTTCAGCTCGAGCTGCGCGCGAAGTATGGCCGGGAAAAGGCGAACGCGCTCACCCGGGAAATCGCGACACGATTGCCGAAAGACGCTGCGGTCACCGACGCCAAGAAGTACGCCGCGGAATACCGGAAGGCGTGGGATGAATTTAAGCAAGAGCAGCAGACGTTTGGTGGAGTGTGGGATGTGTTGAAGGCGCTGATGCTGATCCAGCCGAAGACGCCAGAACAGCGTGTTGCTGACAGCCAGCCGCCGCAAAGGCTCCAGCGACCTCACCTCTGAAGCATAGAAGGGTGCACCCTCTATGACGGCTCGCGCCACGGCGGCACGCTCCGGCGCCGGCCGTCGGCAGATGCGCGAGCCTGGTGATCGTGCGCCGGATCATTCCTCGGCGCGCGCGAACGGATGGCCGCCGAGTTTTCGGCAGAGTTGGTCACCTATTTCCGAGATGATCTCGATTTTCGTAGGGTGATAATACTCCGCGTCCTGGAGCTGGTAAATCGTGTGCCGGTGATCGATCGCGTAAGCAGGCAGATGAATGAGGTTGCTCGCGTCGGCACACAATAAGCCGGTGCTCAGCAACTCGGCCGTTTTGGCATCTGCGGCCATCTCGCCAAAGCCGAAGTCGTCCCCGGCAAGGTGAAGCATTCCGACGTCGCGACTTTGCGCCGATGCCCTGATCAACTGATGTCCAGCTTTGACGGCATCCGCCGGGAGGAGGCCGGCGAAAGCAAACTGCGGATCGGAGAAGACAACTTGAATGTTCGACCGCTTGCTCCATTTGTGGTTGCCATCGCTGCACGCATTCTCCGCCGCAATCCCCGCCTCGATATGCGCGTGATGCACGACCATGCGCACACCGGCGACATCTCCCGCCGCGAAAATGTGCCGCCAACCTTTCACCCGCATGTCATCGCCGATGTCGAGCGCGCCTTTCTCATTGCGCCCGAGGCCTAATGCGTCGAGCCCGAGCTCATCCAGCGCCGGATGCCGGCCGGTCGCGAGAAGAATTTTTTCCGCGACGATCGAAGGCAATTTTTCAACGCCTTCCGTTTCCATCGCGAACTCGCCGGAGGGCGCTCGCGAAATGCGCGCGACGTGCCGGCCCGTCAAAACACGAACACCTTCCTGCTGATAAATCGACGCGAGTCGCTCTCCGAATCGGCTCGGGTACTCGGCGAGCAAGCGACCGCGAGTGACCACCGTGACCTGGGAGCCGAGCCGCTCGTAACGCAGCGAAAACTCTGTGCCGATCGCACCCGCGCCGACGATGGCGAGTGATTTTGGAATCTGGGTGTTATGCAAAATTTCGTCACTCGTCCAAACGCCATCCCATGAGAGATCGAGTCCTGGGATTTTCGGAAGAGTCGTCGCCGAACCGCTCGCGATGATCGCAGCATCGAACTGGTAACGCCGCCCTTCACTGACGATCTCGTGCTCGTTCAAGAAAGAAGCTTTGGCGTTGATGATCTCGAGGCTCTCGGACGCAAGTCTTCCAATTTCCGCGTTCCGATGATCGCGGAACTCGGCGATCTGTTGATCTTTCCAGCGGACGATCTGGGCAAGATATTGGTCCGGATGAACTGGCTCGACTTTTAGCCAGCCGTTGCGCTTCGCGTGATGCATCGCATCGATTGGCTCGAAGAGTGCCTTCGACGGCATGCAACCCGCATCGATACAGAGCGACGAGTGGTCGCCTTTCTCGCCGATGAAAAAGAGAACGTTTGCCCCTTCTTGACATGCAATCCGCGCAGCGGTTAACCCAGCCGAGCCGCCGCCGATTACCGCGATCATCTTGCGTCCGCGCATCCAGTTATGAAATCACTCCGTCACACCCCAGCGCAAGCCTTGGAAAGTTGCCGCACGGTAACCGCATCCACGTTGTCGACCTTCATGACGAGTCGCCCCATCTGGTTGCTACACTCTCGTGAAGTGCAGAAAGCAGGCGTGAAGCTCGCGAGATGATGGCTTCCTGAACCGTCTGCTTCACGCGAGCAGATTGCGCTTCCGTTTGTAAAGGAAAAGCGAGCGTCGCTGATGCTGACGAAGCGTCAGCGGAGAAATCGCACCCAGGCTTGTTCAACGATAAACAAGGCCGCCATCAATCATCGGCGCCTGTCCCGTCATGTAATCTAAATCTGGCCCGGCAAGGTGCGACACAAACGTAGCGACATCCTCCGGGGTCTCAGCCCGCCCAAGTGCGATGCCGCCGACGTATTTCTCGTAATTCTCACCAATCTCCGCACCGGTGATTTCAGCCATGCGCCAATCAATCTCTACCCACATGTCCGTGCCAACTACGCCAGGGCAGTAGGCATTCACAGTTATCCCGTCGCTGGCAAACTCTTTCGACGCCGCTTGGATAAGTGCGCGGACGAGCAAACTTCGTCGGCGGCGGCGAGCAGGATCATAGGTAAATCTGATCAATCGGATAGAAACATAGCCATAGTCGATTACACGGGGCGCCGCTATTGTTACGTAGCGCAGGCAATCATCTGATTTCAATGAAAGCACAGAACAAACAAGATAGAGTAACCATCGATTCTGACCGGATCACGCTGTCCTTCGGGAACATGGAGCCGATCGTGATTCCGCGGCGCGCTCTGCGCACACGGCTTCAGCTCATGGAATGGATTTATCGCCTCACTGGCTGGCCCGGCATGAACTTGCAGCGAATGCGAAAATTCATAGCCGCCGTGTTTCGACATCACGGGTGGCGATTACCCAAGCCGCAGGATTTCCCGTTGTTGACCGCAGACGACACCAATAGCAGCCAAGATAACATAAAGCTATCGGCTGATTCACCAATAAGTCATCGTCAATCGGTCACCAGCGGGATAAGCTTCCAATGTGGAGAACAAAGACTCCAATCGCTGCGCTGACCTGGTGCGGCAGCCAGCACTGACTCCAAACGAAAGCTATGAAATTATGAACAAACAGAACAGCAACCAACACAACAACGTAATCGTATACCCTCATCCCCGAGGCGTCGTCGCACGCAAGGCGCGACGCGGTTATCCGATCGCTAACTTTAATGACCGCTCGCCCGAATACCGAGCGATGAACGCGCATCTGCGCGCATCCGCATACCAAAATGAACAGGGAACGCAGCCGCTCTTTTCCCTAGTCGGAGGCGGCAGCATTCCCAGCAACGGTATCATGCCATTCTTGCGTTTACGCCGGAGTTATGACGAACAGGCGCGCCGCAACTTCGTGCGAGATGGTGTATTGCTTGCCCTCTTCGTAGCACTCTCCGCATGGGCAATCATTCATGCTGTCCAAGCGATGGTAGGTTCGTAACAACCAATTCAGGAACTCCCATGGCTCGCACCGATACTTAGCCCGAACCTGTCAGTCTGTTTGAATAGGAGTCGCGGCCCGCGCGAAAAGTCCGTCATGCAACTTGTTGGCCTGTTCGCTTCTAGAACCCGCAAAACGTCACCTACTATACCGATAGCTTCATTCTATCAATTCCATCGCATAGGAGTCTTAGTCAGTTAGAGCGGATGGGATTACCCTGCAGTGTCGCGAAGCGATATACAATATGAACGCATTACTCGATATATCCGTCACCTTAGGCCTTCTGGGCCTTCTGCTGTTTCTCGTCGCCGCGGCAACAGCTACTGCCAGAACGTTAACTTACGCTGCCGCCACCGTTTCGTGCCGTCGTCGGCGAAGATCTGATTCCGCTGCCGCAAAACAGATGCTAAAGGCCAAAACTGTCCAAGGCGCCTCCGAGCCACAGACTCGCCCGTTCCTCGGCATCCTCATTCATCATCCTGACGTCAAAGTAACACGAACTCAAACATCGACTCTCAAATCTCGACATGCAATCAATTGACCTGGTCCTCCTTCTATTCGCAGTTTTCTCCCTATTCGTTTTGAACGCCCTGGCTTTGTCAGAGGCGATTCGTCAGCGGAATCGCTTACCTGACAAATCCACAACGCCAAACGCGGGATAATCTCAGACTATCGATTGCATCGAATCTAAGTCTTAGTAGAAACGCGGGCTTCGGACTAAATTAGGTTTGTCGAACTTACACCAATAAACAATCCAAAAACCCAATCACTGACATGAACGCCTTTATCTCAACTTTGCTTATTCTCGGTTTATATGTGGTCGGTGTGTTGCTGGTCCTCTTTGTCGGCCGACTCATCATCCGCACTCATCTTTATCGTCGGTGGGCCGAGAAGCGAGGTAAGCATTACCCGCGTTCGCGTGTTATCGAGGATCTTCGGCCGGTCCAACAAACGATGATCGAGTTTATCGATGCATCTCCACCCAGCCGCGAACTGTTGCAGCGGCTCGCGGAAACGAACGAGCCAATTCCCGTTCGCAAGCTACTCGCCAGTGTCCCAGCAGGGGAGAGCAGCTGGCTCGCGCTCTTCTTAATTGCCGCTGCGGGTCTTATTAGCTTCGGGCGACAGGGGCTCTTAGTAACTGAGGCTGGTCGTGAGGTTCTGGCCCGCCTTAGAGGCGGCACGAGCGAAGGCATGTCACACCCCGAAGTCCTTAACGAAACGTTCGACAGGAACGAAGATCCTCGGTCCGAATCAGCGTTAACTGGTCTAGGCTTTAGAGTGGGCCAGCTGCCGGCCCAACTAGGAGCGCCTCTGCGTAATGATGTGGAAGACAAATCGCCCGCCATTGTAACAGCGGCGGATCACCGCGAACTTAGCGAGGCAGTCGTTGCAGCCAAGAAATTGGCTGCGCACGAGGGCGAAACACAAGTCCTACAACAGAAGCTTGCTCATGCGGTAATTTCTCCCGCAGCCCAGTTTCCTTCTGATGTGATCACGATGTACACCCGCGCCGAGCTGCTCGACATCGAGACGAATGAACAACTAAACTTGATGTTAGTTTTTCCAATCGATGCAAATCTCGAACAAGGCCGAATATCTGTTTTCCATCCGCTAGGGGCCGCGATGCTAGGCCGCCGCGTCGGCCATCGGTTCGATTGGACTGTTCCTTACGGCGTCCAACACTTTGAGGTAAGAGCCGTCCACTTCCAGCCTGAAGCTGCTTTCGCGAAAGCGGCGTAACTCCGACGATTTTTGATGCATGCGTTCTCTTGCGACTCCTGTCCCTGCCATCAATTACATCTCGCTGTGGCGAAATTCGTCAAAGTGCGGCAAAAGCTTTGTGCCAAAACAAAAATGTCGCCGTCTAAGATAGCCGCACACGTCGGACCAGTTTGGGGGATTCGCGATTAGCTCATCAACATAATGCTCACTAGTCTTCGCCATTTCGGATACCAAATCCGCAACCGCGATCTCGAACTTTTTGTCCTGAGCATACGTCATAGGACTTTCGCCAACGCCAGTCTGGTTCAGAAAAGTCCATCCACATCTCTGCTTTAAAATAATCTCGGGCACGCAATCTCGCTCACGGAAGCCCTTTGCCTAATCGCTTCCAACAATGTGCTGTTACGCTCGCCAGACTTACACAAGCCTTGAAATGGACCTGAAATGATCAAATAAATGGCGACGTTCTAGCACGATCTCTAGCACAAACGCGTGTGATCGAGGCTCCATCGCGAGAGTTCGAGGAATTCAGACGCACCAGATTTCCGGTCTTGAGTTTATTGGCAACGAGTTCTCGAGTCTTACAAAGGCAGAGCCGATTTTCTCCGTGGCCATTGCGTCAGTTATACTTGTCGCGACGGTCAAGTATTGAGTCACGGTATGCCATTCCGTCTTCGCGCTCGATCACGCGTTAATCGTCATAGTACAGCGTTATCGATATGATCGAATATGAGTCTTAGCTAACTCAGTCGCGAACGCCGACTGTGAACCGAGAAAGAACAAGAAACATGAATGGTGCATTACTTGGTTTAAGTGTCGTCGCAGCTATCGGTATCATCCTTTGGGCGTTCCTCGTCATTGGGGGCAAACTCATTGAGACCAGCGTGGCGCACAGGAGAGCTTTCGCTTTGGGAGGGCGGCATATGCCGTCATGGATTCTTCGCAACCTGGAACCAACAGAGGATGTGGTCGTGGACTTCGTCGGGCATTCACCAGATTTGGCCGGTGTCCTCGCCGTCTTAACGGTCACAAATCAACCAAAGTCGTTCGCTCGGATCGTGCATGAGATTCGAATTGCTTGCGCCAGACCTATCGAAATCCGGGTCGCAGCTAATTCAGTGGCAACGGCTTTATCCATCCTTTTCGCGGCTGGACTCATCCGGCTGACACGAAATGGTTTTGTTGCCACGGATATGGGCTGCGAGGTACGCCGGCGAATAGGAGCTGCCCCACGTTCAACAGAGCAATTACTTCAGAACGGCGTTGTCGGTCGAAGATTAGGGAGCAACGGAGCCGAGCCACGGAGCGCAACGCGCGCTGAAGCCATGAGGCAAATTCATGATCGCCAGACCACCCAAGTCGAGGAGACCAATATGAAGAACCGCAACATTATCATTACCGCGGCCGATCACGCCGAGTTGGACAACGTAATTACTTTCACGGGCAAAGTGTCTGAGCGCGCCCGCGGTGAGCTCCACGCACTCGAAGGCGAGTTGAGGCGCGCAGAGATCGTCACACCCGAGGCGATACCATCGGATGTGATTACTATGAACAGCCGGGCCGAGTTGCTCGATCTCGAGACCAACGAGGTCATGCAATTCACTTTAGTTTTGCCACGCGATGCAAAAATTGATGAAGGGAAGATTTCAGTTCTGGCGCCACTGGGGACGGCGATGTTGGGTTATCGTGTGGGAGATGAGTTTGAATGGCATGTCCCCTACGGAGTTCGGCGGTTGAAGGTCACAAATGTTTACTTTCAGCCGGAAGCGGAACTAAAGAAGGCCGCATGAGAATCTCCGCGAGCGACGGTGCTGGGAAACGCGTTTCGTCGCGAGAATGTTACGTCAGAAAGTGCAAGACATGGATTACATGGTTGTTTTCCTAACTGTAATTGGGATGGCCATCGTCGCTTGGGTTATTCAGCGCGCGCTGTCAGAAAATGAAACAACGGCAAGGTAAACTTGGGAGTGTAATCGGGGTTCTGATGAATAAGAGAGCGCCTCATGGAAAAAAGGTTTCTCGCCGACCCGAAGAACGACGCACGAGCGGCCAGGCGAAAAAAGTCCCCATCGCAAAATCGCCGAACAGGTTTGTAAAAGAGAAGGACGAGCCGATTAAGTGCGCTAGTCCGCCATGCTACCTTTCTGAAATCGAAGATTGAGTCGTCGGTCCTATGCGCGACGGCAGCGCGATTGTGTCAAAACCGAACACTGTGCCGCGACGGCTCTATTTAGCCATTTAGCTTACTGGCCACGAGCTGCTCCAGTTTGGCGATATCGGCTGCGAATTTGCGAATTCCTTCCGCGGTTTTCTCCGTGGCCATTGCGTCTTCATTGAGGAGATACCGGAACTTCTTTTCGTCCAATGTCAGCGGCTTGACGGCGGCTTTCTTCGCGTCGGCAGGTGTAAGCTTTCGGTGGACTGCGTCATGCGATTCCGAAAGCTGTTTCATTAATTCCGGGCTGATCGTGAGTAGATCGCAACCGGCCAGCTCGAGGATCTGGCCGATGTTGCGGAAACTCGCGCCCATGACTTCCGTCTCGTAACCGAAGTGCTTGTAATAAGTGTAAATTTCCTTCACGGACTGCACGCCAGGATCTTCCGCGCCCACGTAATCGCGTTTATTGGCGGCTTTGAACCAATCATAGATTCGGCCGACAAAGGGTGAAATGAGCTGCACCTTCGCTTCTGCCGCACGCACTGCTTGAGGCAGCGAGAAGAGCAGCGTCATGTTGCATTTGATTCCTTCTTTCTGCAGTTGCTCGGCGGCCATGAGGCCCTCCCAAGTCGAAGCGATCTTTATCAGCACGCGATCGCGCTCGATTCTTTGTTCTTTGTAAAGCGCGATCAAGCGTTGCGCTTTCTTGATGGCGCCCTCGATATCAAACGAGTAGCGGACATCGGTTTCGGTGGAGACGCGGCCCGGGACAATCTCCAGCATCGCGCTGCCAAATCGCACCAGGAGATGATCAATGATATCTTCGAGCTGCGCCGCACCGCTGAGTCCGGATTTGCGGCGATCGGTTAGGACTTCATCGAGGAAGTGGCTGTAATTTTCTTTCTGTGTCGCTGCGTAAACCAGGCTGGGATTAGTGGTCGCATCCTGTGGCTTGAAGGCTCGGATGCTTTCGAAGTCTGCTGTATCGGCCACCACTGTGGTGATCTTCTTGATCTGTTCGAGTTGGTTAAGATTTGTGTGCGTGCTCATAAGAGTTCGTGACTGGCGAGTTAACTAACGAAAACCATGCGCTTTGCATATAAGCAAAAGCTATCAATCTGATTCAATCTAAGTACTGGCCGAGGATTCGCACGGCTGCAATATTGGAACAAGAATGATTCTTTAAATCTACTCAGGGAACCGATGAAGCCGCAGGATTTAGCAAGCGAAGCGTAGTCTAACGAGAAGGAAGGATATTATGTTACACAGCATTCAACAACGTTACGGAGAGAAATTGCGGGCCACCGACGGCGAGATCGGTCACGTCAGAGACTTTTACTTCGACGACAAAACCTGGACCATTCGCTATTTGGTCGCCGACACCGGCGGATGGCTGACCGATCGCCAAGTGTTGATTTCTCCGCACGCCTTGGGTCATCTTTATCCGCAGGGAAAGGTGTTTCTCGTTAATCTCACCCGGGAGCAAATCGAAAAGAGCCCGTCCATCGATGAGCACAAGCCCGTGTCGCGCCAACACGAAGAGGAATATCACCGGTACTACGGTTATCCATATTACGCGGAAACGTGGCCGCTGGGCGGTCTGGCGGAATATCCCGTAGTCGCCCCTCCGCCACCTCCGACTGCCGCAAAAACGCATGGAGTCGATTCACACCTTCGCAGCACACGGGTTGTAAAAGGCTACAAAGTTGAAGCAACTGATGGAGCGATCGGCCAGGTGACTGACTTCCTGGTCAGCGGAAGAAACTGGGTGATTCGTAAAATCGTGGTCGAATCCGGATATTGGTACTCTGCGAAAGAAATTCACATACCCAGTGAGAATATTTCCCGGATCAGCTACAACCAATCCACTGTTTATGTTGACTTGACGAAAGCGGCGATAATGGGGGCGGCGCAGGTGGCCGCGTGACATGACCGTCGCGTTGGCTCCCAAGTCTCGCGGATCTCATTCTTCGCGTCATAATCGAAAAACGCGTTCAATCAATCCGATCCAGGTTCGCTCCTACAGACATGAGGATGTGAGTGGTAATCAACCGACAAAGAACGAGCTCCTCTTTTCGAAAGACGTCGTCACTCGATTGTTTAAGGGCCGAACCGCAGCCTTCTCACAGAAGCCGGAACCGCTAATTCGCAGCGAACTCTTTGGCATCGAGCGTCTCGAGCAACACGCCGAGAGCCTGGCGGCTGCACAGCGCATCACCGCGAATCCGGAAAGCGGCCGGCGACTTGATCGGCGCCTGAAAGATAATCGCCGCGCGCTACTCAATGCCTACCGAGGGGTCGAGAAGGCTCTTCGCGATGAACGCCACATCACACCCGCGGACGAATGGCTGCTCGATAATTTTTATGTCGCGCAGGAACAGATTCGCCAGGTCCGTGACGACCTGCCTCGCGGTTTTTATCGCGGATTACCCAAACTCGCGGAGGGACACCTCGAAGGTTATCCGAGGGTGCTGGGCATCGCCTGGGCTTTCGTAGCTCACACCGACAGCCGGATCGATCGCGAGGCGCTGCTTCGATTTCTGGCCGCTTACCAGCGTGTGCAACCGCTAACGATCGGCGAACTCTGGGCCGTCGCTATCGCTTTGCGCATCGTCCTTATCGAAAACCTGCGCCGCGCGGCCGATCAGATCACCGAGGCACGAGCAGCACGCATTGAGGCTGACCGCCTGGCAGACCAGCTACTCGGCGTCGGCGGCAAGCCGGTCATTTCGCCTGAGACGGCTTTGACTCCTTTCAACTCCAAGCCATTACCAGAACCTTTTGTGGTGCGATTGATCGAGCGTTTGCGCGATCAGGATCCACGAGTGATGCCAGCTCTCACGTGGCTGGATGAACGTGTCGCGAGTGTGGGCGCGCGTTGCGACGATGTCGTTAGAGCGGAACATCAGAGGCAGGTTGGCACCAACGTAACTGTCCGAAACATTATCACGAGTATGCGTCTCGTATCCGCGCTGGATTGGGCGAAGATTTTTGAGAGCAGCAGCCTGGTGGATGCCGCTCTTCGCGCTGAGAGCGCCTTCGCAGAGATGGACTTCCCCACGCGCAATCGCTATCGGCATGAGATCGAAGAACTGGCACGAGGATCAGGGCGCTCGGAGCTCGATGTCGTACAGCGTGCGATTGCAGTCGCGAAGCGATCGGGCCGTGATTCTACAACCACGCGCGCCACTACCGTAGAGCGCGAACGAGAGCCCGGCTATTATCTCATCGCAAATGGGCGCCCAGAGTTTGAGAAAGAGCTTGGGTTTCGTGCCCCCGTCAGCAGTTGGTTGATTCGCGCCGGGACAAAAGCTGGGATCGTGGGCTACGTGGGAGGTATCGCCGTGATTCTCGCAATCATCATGGCGCTGCCATTGATTGCTCTTGCAGAGTTCGGCGTCGGCGGGTGGCTTCTTGTGCTGTTCGCCGTTCTCGGTCTCGCTCCCGCATCGGACCTGGCAGTCGCGATCATTAATCGCGCTGTTACCAATGATTTGAAACCGAAGACACTTCCGGCACTCGAGCTTCGCGATGGCGTGCCGGTGGAATTGCGGACGGTCGTTGTGGTTCCAACGTTATTGACGACGCGAAGCGCGCTCGATGAGCAGATCGAGCGGATGGAAGTGCACTACCTCGCAAATCAGGACGGCGATCTCTATTTCGCGCTCCTATCGGACTGGGTTGATTCCGCCACGCAAAGTGCGCCCACTGATGACGAGCTTTTGAAGGCAGCAGCCGATGGCATCGCTCGGTTGAACCGGCGCTACGGTCCGGCGCCGGGAGGTCCTCGATTTTACCTCCTTCATCGACAGCGGATCTGGAACGAGGGACAAGGTAAGTGGATAGGATGGGAACGGAAACGCGGTAAGTTGCATGAGTTGAATCGATGGCTTCGGGGAGCCAACGATACCACTTTCATAGCCATTAACGGCTCTCTCTCTCTTGCGCCGCCGGAGGTTCGCTACGTCATCACGTTAGACGCAGACACCCGACTCCCGAGGGGAACGGCCAAACGTCTTATAGGAAAGATGGCACATCCTCTCAACCGTCCGAGACTCGATCCGGTCAATGGCCGCGTGGTCGAGGGATACGCGGTGTTGCAGCCGCGAGTCACGCCCTCGCTGCCGAAAAACTCCGAGGGATCGTTGTTTCAGCGCGTGTTTACGATTCCAAGCGGACTGGATCCGTATGCCTTTACCGTATCAGATGTTTACCAAGACCTGTTTGGAGAAGGCTCCTACAGCGGCAAGGGCATCTATGACGTCGACATGTTCGAGGCAGCGCTTGAACAAAGAATCCCGGAGAGCACCCTTCTAAGTCACGATTTGCTTGAAGGAATCTTTGCGCGCTCCGGGCTGGTTACCGACATCGAGGTCGTTGAAGAATTTCCTTCGCGCTACTATGTCGCTGCCGCTCGTCAGCATCGGTGGGCACGCGGCGACTGGCAGTTGTTGCCGTGGATTTTCGGTCGAGGCCGGAAAACAGATACCGAGCACGATCGAAGTGCCATTCCGTTCATCGGCCGTTGGAAGATGCTCGACAACTTGCGCCGGACATTATCCGCGCCAGCCATTTATGTGGCATTGCTAGCCGGATGGCTGCTGCCGCTGGGCGCGGCTGTGGTTTGGACGGCATTTGTTGTCGCAACTTTTGCAATCCCCGCGTTTATCCCGGCTTTCGTCGGAATCATACCGCGACGATTCGGGCTCTCGCAGCGAAGGCATTGGTACATGGTCGGAGCGGATTTTGCCCTCGCCTCCTTACAGCTCGCACTTCTTATCACCCTCGTCGTTTCGCAGGCATGGTTAATGGCCGACGCGATTTTCCGCACCCTTTTCCGTCTCTTTGTCAGACGCCGGAAACTGCTGGAATGGGTCACGGCCGCACAGTCAAAAGTCAGCGCGCGCCTTGGTTTCTTCGAGATGTACCTATGGATGAGCGGTGGCGTTGGGCTGGCGATTATTGCTGGTGTCATAGTCGGATGGGCCGCACCAGCATCGTGGCCCATCGCAGCGCCATTCATAATTCTCTGGATCCTTTCACCGGCTGTCGCCGTCTGGGCGAGTCTCCCGCTATTTCTCCCCAGCGCCAATCCAGTAACGGGCGCGGATGCACAGGCGCTGCGGCTGACCGCGCGCCGAACGTGGCGCTTTTTTGAAACGTTCGTCACCGCAGAGGAGCATGCACTTCCGCCGGACAACTTTCAGGAAGATCCGAAACCCATCATCGCCCATCGCACATCTCCTACAAACATGGGTCTGTACCTTTTATCGGTTATCGCGGCGCGGGATTTCGGTTGGATCGGAACGCACGATGCCGTGGACCGGCTGGAGGCGACGCTCGGAACGATGAAGGGTCTGGAGCGATACCGCGGCCATTTTTACAATTGGTATGACACGCGCAAGCTGCGTCCATTGGAGCCGCGATATATTTCTGCGGTCGATAGCGGGAATCTCGCCGGACACCTGATCGCGCTCCGATCGGCTTGTCGCGAGATGATAAACCCCGCGACAGCTCGCGTGGCGTGGTTGCGCGGAATTGACGACGCTCTACAGCTCACGCGCGAATCGCTCGGTTCGCTGGCCGAGGATCGTCGGACTCACACTGTAACGACAAAACACTTGGAGGACGCGCTTGAGGCTCTTTCCGGCGCCTTGGATGCGCTGCGCAAAGGCAGCGGAATTCCGAATCTGAGTGAGCTAAGCGTGCATGCTGACACCGTTGTTGATATTGCACGTACGCTCACTGCGGAACGCAACGATTCCGACTGCCCGGAATTATTGGCTTGGGCAGTCGCATTGCAGGGGACAATCGCGAGTCATCAGCGTGATTTGGATGTAGCGACGGCACCGTCACTCAAGGCGCGCCTCGAAGAGCTGATCAAAGTGGAGCAGACCCTGTTTGAAGCGATGGAGTTTGGTTTTCTGTTCGACGCCAATCGCCAGCTCCTGTCGATTGGTTACCGCGTCGGTGAAGGATCACTCGATGAAAGTTATTACGACCTGCTCGCTTCAGAAGCCCGGCTCGCCAGCTTCGTCGCGATCGCCAAAGGCGATGTGCCGACTCGGCATTGGTTTCACCTGGGGCGAACGGTCACGTCGGTTCACGGCCGTGTTGCGCTGGTTTCGTGGTCTGGATCGATGTTCGAATACCTAATGCCAAATCTGGTGATGCGGCCTGCGCCCGGTTCCCTTCTCGATGTGACCAATCGCAACATTGTGCGACGACAGAAAGAATACGGCGCCCAACGAGGGCTTCCGTGGGGCGTGTCGGAATCGGCCTATAATGCCCGTGACTTGGAATTTACCTACCAGTATTCAAGCTTTGGCGTTCCCGGTCTCGGGCTCAAGCGTTCCCTCGCCGAGAATGTCGTCGTCGCACCTTACGCCACCGCCTTGGCGGCGATGATTACGCCCGAGGCGGCGGTACGAAATTTCGCAGCCATCGACGCCGCAGGCGCTCACGGCCGGTATGGCTGGTATGAAGCTCTTGACTACACGCCGGCGCGGCTCCCCGAGGACGAAAAGGTGGCGATCGTTCGCTGCTATATGGCGCATCATCAAGCTATGACGGTCCTCGCTCTTGCGAATGCACTTCATGACGGAGCGATGCGGGTCCGCTTTCACGCGGAACCGATTATCCGGGCCACGGAGCTATTATTACAGGAACGCACGCCGCGCGACATAGACGCCATTCGTCTCCGAGAAGAAGAAGTGAAGGCCGCAGCCTACGTACGCGAACTCATTCCGCCTTCCTTGCGACATTTCGAGTCGCCACATCAGGCCGCTGTCCAAACGCAGGTTCTCTCCAACGGCCGTTACGCTGTGATGATGACCGCGGCGGGTTCGGGATACAGCCATTGGGGCGATCTTGCGGTCACACGCTGGCACGAGGACCCGACCCGTGATTGTTGGGGCAGCTATGTGTTCCTGCGCGATGTCGACACCGGCGCAGTCTGGTCGGCAGGCTATCAGCCAACCGCAGTCGAACCCGATAGTTACGAGGCATCGTTCTTTGAGGATCGAGTCGAGATTTCCAGACGTGATGGATCAATTACCACCAGGCTGGAAGTAGCCGTGTCGCCCGAGGACGACGTTGAGGTGCGTCGTGTCACGATTTCCAATGTAGGAAACCGGGCGCGGGAAATCGAGTTGACGTCCTATGCCGAAATCGTGCTGGCCCCACAGGCAAGCGACACGGCGCATCCAGCGTTCTCCAATTTGTTCGTGCAAACAGAGTTCTTGCAGGACATCGGCGCTGTTCTTGCCACACGCCGCCGTGGATCGCCCGAGGAATCCGAAGTTTGGGCGGCACATTTTAGTGTCGTCGAAGGGGACGCCTTTGGCGGCCTTCAGTTCGAAACCGATCGAGCGCGTTTTCTCGGTCGAGGCCGTTTTATTCGCACACCGATCTCGGTCATTGATGGCCAACCTCTTTCCAACACCGCTGGTGCTGTACTTGATCCAATCTTTAGCCTTCGCCGTCGCGTGCGGCTGGCACCTGGAGCAACTGCGCACATCACGTTTTGGACTCTCGTGGCGTCATCCCGCAACGATGTGCTCAATCTAGTCGACAAACATGGCAACCCGGCGGCGTTCGAACGCCTGCTCACGCTGGCTTGGACGCAAGCGCAGGTGCAATTGTTCCATCTTGGGATCAGCCCCGACGAAGCGACCATGTTCCAACGCCTCGCCAGCGGCGTCCTCTATTCAAATCCGGCGCTTCGCCCGCCTTCCGAAGTGCTCACAAAGAGCGAGGCCGCGCAGTCCGCGCTTTGGGGACACGGGATTTCCGGTGATCTGCCGATCGTCGTATGCCGCATCGACAACATGGAGGACCTGCAGATCGTCCGCCAATTACTCCAGGCTCATGAGTATTGGCGAATGAAGCAATTGGCGGCGGATCTGGTGATTCTGAACGAAAACCCGGCCTCCTACGCTCAGGATCTGCGGGCGACTCTGGAGGCGATGGTCCGCGCGACTGAGTCTCGCCGGCTCGCGGGAGTAGCGAGCACGCGGGGAGCAGTCTTCATTCTGCGAGCTGAGCTTGTATCAGATGAGGCTCGCGGTCTTCTCCAAAGCGCGGCACGCGCGGTCCTTTTTAGCGGTCGCGGCAGCCTTTTCGAACAACTAAGACGTTTGGACGAGTCGGAACTCGCCGCCGCGAAATCGCAAAGGCGCGTGGCGCCGAAAGGAGTTTCGCAGCCTGTCCCGGCCCGGACCGAACTCGAATTTTTCAACGGGCTCGGAGGCTTTTCTGATGATGGGCGCGAGTATTCGACGATCCTGGGCGAGGGTCAATGGACGCCCGCACCGTGGATCAACGTCATTGCCAATTCCTCTTTCGGTTTCCAGACATCGGTGGAAGGCGGCGGCTTCACCTGGTCGATCAACAGCCAACAAAATCAGCTAACACCGTGGTCAAACGATCCCGTAACGGATCGACCCGGAGAAGTAATTTATATTCGCGACGAGGACGACGGCACCCTCTGGACGCCAACGGCTCTGCCGATTCGCGAAGAAGCTGAACGGTATGTCGTCAGGCACGGTCAGGGATACAGCCGGTTTGAGCATGTATCGAATGGTATTGCACTCGAGCTTTTACAATACGTTGCTCCAGACGATCCGATCAAAATCTCTCGATTAAAGATTCGAAATCAGTCGGGCCGAAAGCGCCGTCTCTCAATCACCGGATATGTCGAGTGGGCGTTGGCACCTTCCCGGGATGCTTCCGCCCCATTCCTTGTGACGGAGATTGATCCGGAAACCCGCGTGATGTTCGCGCGGAATCACTGGAGCATTGCGTTCGGGAAACGCGTCGCCTTTGTGGATCTTGGCGGCCGACAACTCTCTTGGACCGGTGACCGAAAAGAATTCCTCGGTCGAAATGGAATGCTCGACCGTCCCGCTGCGCTTGTCGGCGGCACGCGCCTAACGAATCAGGTAGGTGGCGGGCTTGATCCGTGCGGCGCCCTTCAAACCAGGATTGAACTCGAACCCGGCGGTAGGGAGGAGATCGTGTTATTTCTTGGGCAGACAGAGACAAAGGCGGAGGCGCTTTCTTTGGTCAACCGTTATCGCACAGCGGATCTCGATGCAGTCTTCAATGCGGCCACAGGTGTTTGGAATGATGTCCTCGGCAGTATTCAGATCAAAACGCCGGATCGCGCGATGGACGTATTGATGAATCGCTGGCTGCTTTACCAGACACTTGCGTGCCGCGTATGGGCGCGAGCTGCCTTTTATCAAGCCAGCGGCGCTTACGGTTTCCGCGATCAACTTCAGGACGTGATGGCGTTGACCGTTTCAAAGCCGCAGATCACGCGAGAGCATCTGCTGCGCGCGGCCGCGCGGCAGTTTGTTGAAGGCGATGTACAACACTGGTGGCTCCCGCCGTCGGGCCAGGGTGTTCGCACCCGAATTTCCGATGATCGGCTCTGGCTTCCGTACGCCACTGCGCAATACATCGAAGTCACCGGCGACTTCGGCGTGCTGGATGAAAAGGTCCCATTTCTTGACGGTGCGGTGCTGCGAAGTGACGAGCACGAATCGTTTTTTCAGCCAACAATTTCAAGGGATGAGGAGCCGCTCTACGAACATTGCGCGCGTGCACTGGAAACGAGTTTCGCCGTCGGCGGCCACGGGTTGCCTCTCATCGGAACCGGAGACTGGAATGACGGTTTCAACCGAGTGGGAGTTCGCGGAAAAGGGGAGAGTATCTGGCTCGGTTGGTTTCTTCACGCCGCGCTGTCGGCATTTGCTGTGCTGGCTGATCGTCGCGGCGAGCAGACCCGCGCAACTAACTGGCGGCAGCATGCATCAAAGATCGCGGAGTCGATCGAAAAAAATGGCTGGGACGGCGGATGGTATCGGCGGGCTTATTTCGATGATGGGACGCCGCTGGGCGGGCATTCAGATGCCGAGTGTCGAATTGATTCCATCGCGCAGTCATGGGGTGTGATTTCCGGCGCCGCCCAAAAGGAGCGCGCCGCAAAGGCGATGGCGGCGGTGAACGAACAGCTGGTCCGCCGCGATGACGAACTGGTGCTCCTTTTTACTCCACCGTTCGATCAGACATCCCTCGACCCCGGATATATTAAGAGATATCCGCCAGGCATCCGGGAGAATGGAGGCCAATACACCCATGGCGCTCTTTGGTCGGTGATCGCATTTGCGATGCTCGGAGACGGAGACAAGGCCGGTGAGCTGTTCTCGATCTTGAATCCAATCAATCACGCGCGAAGGCGTGCCGACATCTATCGCTATAAGGTCGAGCCTTACGTGGTGAGCGCCGATGTTTACGCAGAGCCGTCGCACATCGGACGCGGCGGCTGGACTTGGTACACGGGATCGGCCGGATGGATGTATCGCGCCGGCCTTGAATGGATCCTCGGCTTTCGTTTGAGGGGCGCGACCCTCGTCATCGAGCCCTGCATACCGAAGTCATGGCCGGGCTTCGAAATCGCATTTCGATATCACTCGGCGCGATACGACATCTCGGTCGAGAATCCACGCGGAGTTAATCGCGGCGTCTCGAGCATTCATGAACTGCTGCGTATCCGTGCCTTCGAACCCTGCGAACGTCGGCAGATCGTCCTGACGCTTCATCTCCGCCCAACCACGGGTGGTGGGAAAGTACGCATACCGATAGCTGCTCGCGACGATGCGCGGGAGCACGCGGCTGGCGAGGTGCTCGGCCTTCATGACGTGAGGACCTGCCACGTCGCCGAACCGGCGCGAGAATTCGTCCTCCCAGACCCGCGCCGGCGTGTCGGGGTTGTAGGTGAGGCGTCCCCACACCTGATAGAAGTGCCAGTACCGCTCGAATTCGTAGTCGTAGTACCGGTACGCCGGTGTGAGGACTTCGATCGGTTTGTCGGTGTGCGGCTCGCCAAGCATCTTGGTGGCGAGCATCTCGTTGACGTCGAAGCTGGTGCCGCCGTAGAGGCGGGCGACGGCCGCGAAGCGCCGGACGTATTCGGGATCTGCCCACAGCAGCAGCCGTGTGGTGCCGCCGCTCCACAACTGCCAGTGGACGCGGTAACGCTGCGGGTACCGCAGCAAATCCGCATACCCGTGGCGCCTGTCCTTCTGATTCTGCGAGTTGACGTGCGTGGGATGGAACGG
>Ga0207697_10000337_pt1 | contig 26165 bp, 20 predicted proteins | sample KBSSwiS5withPhiX_FD_184293 | JGI IMG/M metagenome (GOLD analysis project Ga0207697, IMG submission 184293) | Switchgrass rhizosphere microbial communities from Kellogg Biological Station, Michigan, USA, with PhiX - S5 (SPAdes) (version 2) | ecosystem: Host-associated > Plants > Roots >... | reverse complement strand
CGACTCCGCAGCCGCCTTCACAGCCACCTGAACCGCCCGTGACTGCCGTGCCGTACAAGTTCCCGCGCTTACCGATTGTGACCCCTTTGTACGGCTCGCCTCCATCCGCGCCGCCGGTAAAACTGTAGAGCACCGTGTGCTCCCATCCGTTAGGTGTGGGGCTGAGTTGGAAAACTGTGCCGCCTCCAAACTCTCCTCCAAGCACTGTCGTCCCATAGATGTTCCCAGCGTTGTCCGTCTCCAAATCGGTGTCGGCGTATTCGCCTTCCTCCTCTTCGAAGCTAAAGATCACGTCGGTCGTCGTTGCAGTAGCCGTGACCAGTGACAACGCGATCACGAAAACTGGAGCTGCGTTTTTAATGCGAATTAGTGCATTCATTGCTTTTCCTTCCATTTCCCTTCTGAGTTAATTTTTAAAATCGCGGGTCCGGAAGAGGCAAAGAACCTGGCGGTCGACAAGTCCTCCGCCTGATTCAGATCCGCTTAACTTTCGCCGAGTCTGGCGAAGATTCGGCGTGCTTGTCAATCCCATTCGCTTCTCATTCCTCCACCGATTAGGCAAAAAAATTTCGACTGTTTGAGGCGTCACAACGGTTAGGTTGAACGTTGCTATGTCCTCCGAAAAGTCCGGTCAGCTTCGACGCGTTTTAGGCGTCGGCTTTGGTCTAGCGGTCAGCATCGGGGGTACGATTGGTGTCGGTATTCTGCGCACGCCTGGCTTGGTCGCGGAACAACTGCATGTGCCATTGCTGATTCTGTTACTGTGGGTTGCGGGAGGCATTTACACATTGCTCGGAGCGAGTTGCTTGACGGAATTGGGCCTCATGCTTCCGCGAGCCGGCGGTTTCTATGTTTATGTGCGCCGCGCGTTTGGCAACACACTGGGATTTGCGGTCGGCTGGACTGACTGGCTCATGTACTGTTCGATCCTCGGATATTTGTCGATCGCTATCGCGGAGTTCATTGCCGCGTTGGGAGTGATACCCGGGGGCGCCATTCGATCCTTGTCGGTGCTGATTCTCGTTAGCATTGTAGCGTTGCAATGGCTGGGCATCCGCATCAGCAGTCTTTTTCAAGAAGTTACCACCTCACTCAAATGCGTTGCGTTTTTGGTCCTTGTTGCCGCCTGCCTTTTTGTGCCAACCGGCGGACACCCATCGGCACACATCCCGTCATCGATGACAGTCAGTGGATTAGTGATCGCCTTGCAGGCGATTGTCATCACATACGGCGGTTGGCAAAGTCCGTTATATTTCATCGAGGAAGATCGGGACCCGGTGCGTAATCTTCCGCGAATTATGATTGGCGGTGTGCTGGCGGTGATCGCGATTTATCTGCTTGTTAATATTGCGCTCGTCAAGGTATTGCCGATGTCGGAGCTCTCAGGCGCGACATTCCCCGCCGCTGATGCCGCACGCACCATCGTAGGCAAGCAGGGCCAGAATCTTATCATAGTGTTATCAGTGATTTCGCTTGTACCACTCTTAAACGCGATTACGATGATGGGGACCCGCGTCATTTTCGCCCTGGGACGTGACCGGCTGTTTTGGTCCCGCACATCGACTGTGAATCCCAGCGGCACGCCGGATACTGCAACACTACTAACGGCGGCAGTCGCTGTCGGTCTGATTGTAACTGGCACATTTCAGCGCCTGATCGCAATGACATCTTTCTTTCTGGCAGCGAACTACGCTCTCTGCTGCGTCGCGTTGATCGTATTGAGACGCCGAGAACCTGACGTGGCACGACCTTATCGGGCTTGGGGATACCCTTGGTCGGTTTGGTTGGTTTGCGCCGGTAGCGTAATTTTTTTGCTTGGAACGTTGGCGGGAGACATGTTCAACGGACTCGCGGCTCTTGGATTGCTTGCGATCGGTCTCATCGGACGCGCACTTTTCACTCGGCGAGCTAGTCTGTCATGATAATTCGCGACCAACGGAAACAGCGCTGGTCTATTCCTTTTTAGATACCAACGTATCTGGCGCGTCGGCAACGGGGCGGCGCTTTATCTGTTCCATCACGTCTCCGGCGATCATCTTGAGGAGGTCCCGCTCCTGCCTTGTTATCTCGCGTGGTTTTGTGTCGAGAATACTGAGCGTTCCAATCGGAAAACCATTAGGTCCGCGCAATGGAACGCCAGCGTAAAACCGCAGGCCACGCTCCTTCACCCACGGGTTGTTTGCGAAGCGAGGATCCCGTGCCAGGTCGCGCACGATCAACACTTCATCATTGGCAATAACGTGACCGCAAAGGGAAACGTCGCGCGAAGTGCAGCGAGCCTCGGCAAGATCGGCCGGCAAACCGGTTTGAGATTTGAACCACTGGCGATCCTTGTCGATCAGAGTTAAAAGCGCTATCGGCACTTTGAACAGTTTCGTTAACCGCTCTGTAACTTGATCGAAATCTGCTTCCATGGGCGTATCCAGAAGATTTAATCCGTCGAGTTCCGCCAGGCGCTCTTCCTCGTTAGGCGGCGTAGGCGCGGGGAGCATTGCGTCCGTAATTGCTGCGCTCATTTTGGAAACCCGTTGCACCGCGTCCGCGAGGGAAACGGCTACATCACTTACTTGCTTTGCACGCAGACGTTCTCTGAGTTTCTCTGCATCGAATCTGCCACTCCATGCGCCAAGGAGAATTGTTACGCTCCCAAATCGCTCGCGAATTGCCGAACACAGATGTCGAGCCTGAGCTATACTTGTCGGCGGCAATACAGACACGCAGATGCATTCGGGTTGAATTTCAAGTGTACGATCGATCAACTCCTCGTCTTTAAGCCGTGCGGGCAGGTTTTCAGCTTCGAAGCCCTGTTTTCGAAGTAGCTGTGCAAGCATTTCACCGGCAAGTTCGTCGCGATATGCGCCCGCGGGAAGACACAGAACGCGGCTGCCGATCCGAGGAGCGACTCCGATGACGTCGTCACTTTTTTGCTCATCTTTGTCGTTGCCCGAAGCCTCCCAGCCGCTGAAATCATCTATAATCTCGTGAATTCGCTGTAGCGCGGAGGTCCTTTGCTCGGCGACAAGGGAGCCGCTGTGCGCGTCGATCTCAACTGCCGCGATCGCCGGAATCAAAACCTTGTCATAGAACGAAGTCAGTGACTCCGTTTCGAGATATTTGGTGGCAAACTCTTCTGCGGTGTCCGTCGAAAATGACAATAGTCGATGGTAAAACTCTTCATGAGGCGCTAATGCTTGATCCTCGCTTAGCAAAGTTCCGAGAAACTCGAGCCGCGGAACATGCCTCCCGATCACCGCCAGACACACGGTCAGAGGAGTAGAAAGCACAAGACCAACCGGGCCCCAAAGCCAAGTCCAGAAAACGGCCGAAATGATTAAAGCAATCGGAGAAACGCCTGTGTTAGCTCCATAGAGCCAAGGTTCGACAACGTTTGATACGATCGCCTCTAACACGATAAACAAACTGATCGTCATTAGCGGTGTGAACCAACTGCTCGAGATCGCAAACGAGAGTACCACCGGCAAGAGAGCGCCAGCCCATGGACCGACGTAGGGAATGAATCTCAGCACTCCGGCCAACACTCCCCACAACGCGGCATTTGGAACTCCAATAAACTGCAGCCCAATCGCAACACAGATGCCGTAACACGTGTTGACGAGGAACTGGGTGGAAAGATAACGCGACACACGACGTCCAGCGTCTTCCATCGCGCGCGTGGTGGTGCTGATACGCCCCTGCCCCACCAGACGAATCAATCGGCCGCGAAGATCTTCTCTCTTCAACAGCATGAAAATAACAAGCAACAGCACCAGAGCAGCGGTGCCGAGCGGACTCAGAATCGCGCTGAGAGTCTCCTGCATTAATTGTGGAATCGCGCTTCGCCCCTCGATGATCTTCACCGGAATAGGACTCGCCACAGGCGGAGGCGTTCTGGTCGAAGAATCATCGCGAGTTCGGTCCGTCGACGGCGCAGGGCTGGGCGCGGCCAGTTCGCTTTGCAGCACGTGAACACTGGATGAAAATCGCGCCAGCGGGCCGGCAGCAGGAAGTTTCAGTGACCGGATCTTGGCCACGATGTTCGCCTGGTAATCAGGCAATTTATCAGCCAGATCGATGACCTGGCGGCCAATAACCCAACTCGCCCCGGCAAAAATGGAGAACATCGCAATCACCGTCACTAACACAGCCGCGATGCGCCCGATCCAACGCTCCAGGCGAGTGACCAACCTGGAAAGAAGAAACGTGATCAGCGTGGCCAGGGCGATTGGCACGAACACCGAGCGCCCGAAGTAGAGTGCAGCAACGACAAATGCTAAAAGCAACAACCCCCAGATTCCACTCAACGCGGCGGAGGGAGTTAGCGACGAAGGTCGGGTTCGCATTCGTTAACGAACTAGTTTGTCGCAGGGAATCTTAATTGAACCTGCGCTTCTCAATGCCTCTCGATCCGGAATGCCATGGCGAATATTCTGTGGCCAATCACGTAAACAGCTGCTGCTACATTGCCGTAACGATTGAATCTTGTCTGCGATGTTTATGTGCAACCTCGCAATAAAAATATCAGGATCAAAATTGGAATCGGGATGCCTAAAAGCCAAAGCAAGATGTATCCCGTTGCTCCCGCTTGTTTGATTTTCCGGACTAAGTGCATCATTTCACTTCCTTCGCGGCAATGAATCGCACCAAGCTGTGGATGTGCGCGTGTTGGATTTTATTGTGCTGTGATCGGAGTTGCGCCGTACGAACCGGTTGAAGTCGGTGCACGCGTCCAAACTCGACTGATCAGTGTCCGCCCGTAACGGTGTATCCGGCGGCTCGTAAATCTTCAGCCAGTTCTAATTCCATCTGAACCGCGGCTTCAAACGGCATCGGATTCAAATGTTCGTAAAGCTCCGGCATGAGTCGCACGCCATATTTCCTGACGACCCAGGCCGATTTGTAGCCGTTCTTGTGATTTTCGAATCGGTGATCGACCGGAATGCCTGTCATCCCAACATATACACACGGCTTCAGCGGATCGCGCTTTGGATTGAGCCGCAAAATAGAAGGATGCTTCATCACAGCGTCGTTGAGCAGGACCACATAAACGTTGTGGTGGAAGTCCTGTTCCTTCTGACGCTCTGGTTTCTTCTCCTTCAATTCGCAGGGCAACAAAAAGCGCGGATACGTTCGGAGCGCCAGCGTGTCTGCGCAAAAAGGCGCGCCCTGGCGATCGTGCCACGATGCCATTCGGCCGAACGAATCACTTTTCCAGCTTGAACGCTACGGTCGCCAGAGGCGGCAAATGAATCAGGATCGAATGTTCGCGGCCCATCCACTCCTGGGGTTCGCTCTGAACACCGCCGAGATTTCCTACGTTGCTACCACCGTAGGTTTCGCCGTCAGTGTTGATGAGCTCGCGATAGAACCCGGATTCAGGCACACCTAACCGATAGTTGTAGCGCACCACCGGCGTGGCGTTCACCACGAATGCAACCAGGTCGCCGTCTCGCGATTTGCGCAGGAATGAAACCACGCTGTTATCGGCATCGTGAAAATCGATCCAGTCGAATCCGTCGTACGTATCATCCAGTTGCCAGAGCGCGGGCTCGTTTTTGTAAGTGTAATTCAAATGCTGAACCAGCCGACGAAGTCCGTCATGTCGGGGCAACTTCAGCAGTTCCCAATCCAGCTGGGTATCGTGGTTCCATTCGTTAACCTGGCCGAATTCGCCGCCCATGAAGAGCAGCTTTTTGCCGGGCTGCCCGTACATCCATGCCAAAAACATGCGGAGATTGGCAAACTTTCGCCATTCGTCGCCCGGCATTTTGGATAACAGCGAGCGCTTGCCGTACACAATTTCGTCGTGGCTCAAAACCAGTATGAAGTGTTCGGTGAACGCGTAAAGCAGCGAGAAGGTGATGTTGCTGTGATGATACTTCCGGTAAATCGGATCGATGCTCATGTAGTGCAGGAAATCGTGCATCCAACCCATGTTCCATTTGAATCCGAACCCGAGGCCGCCGAGATAAGTGGGACGCGTCACGCCGGGCCATGCAGTTGATTCCTCGGCAATCGTGATGATGCCAGGGAAACGCTCATAACAGACCTCGTTGAATCGTTTCAGGAAATAGATGGCATCGAGGTTCTCACGGCCGCCGTAAACGTTAGGGATCCATTGCCCGGGCTTTCGCGAATAGTCGAGGTAAAGCATGGACGCCACGGCATCCACGCGAAGACCGTCGATGTGATATTTATCGAGCCAGAAAAGTGCGTTGCCGATGAGAAAATTCCGCACCTCGTTGCGCCCAAAATTAAAAACGAGTGTGCCCCAATCCAGCTGCTCGCCCTGGCGCGGATCCAAATGCTCGTAGAGATGGGTGCCGTCGAACTCAGCCAGCGCGTGCGCGTCCTTTGGAAAATGCGCGGGCACCCAATCCATGATCACGCCGATTCCGGACTGATGACACTTGTCGATGAAATGACGGAGATCATCGGGCGGACCGAACCGGCTCGTGGGCGCGTAATAGTTTGTGACCTGATAACCCCATGAGCCCTCGAACGGATGCTCGGCAACCGGCAACAGTTCGATGTGCGTATAACCCATCTCCAACACGTACGGCAGCAACGTCTCTGCGAGTTCGAGATAAGTGAGCTGGCGATTTTCTTCCTGCCGGCGCCATGAACCGAGGTGCACCTCGTAAATGTTGATCGGACTTTGCGGCCAGTTTTTTTTCTGCCGCGCTTCCATCCATTCGGCGTCGCTCCAGGTGTAACGTTCCAAATCGTACACCAGCGATGCCGTCGATTTGCCGTGTTGATTAAAGAACGCGAACGGATCGCTCTTGAGCAGTACCGCGCCGGTCTGGGTGCGAATTTGAAATTTGTAGTGCGCCCCTTGTTCGATCCCAGGCAAAAATAATTCCCATACGCCTGCGCTTAACAACTTCCGCATTGGATTCACTCGGCCATCCCATTCGTTGAAGTCGCCAACCACGCTGACACGTTGCGCGGTCGGGGCCCAAACGGCGAAATAAACGCCAGCCGCATCGCCGATCGTCCGTAAATGCGCACCAAATTTTTCATAAATTTTCCAGTGCTGTCCTTCACTGAAAAGATGTAGATCAACGTCGCCCATGATCGGACCGTATTGATACGCATCCCGCGTGAGCTCTTCTGAGCCGTCCAGTTTTACAACGCGGAGATGATACGGAACGTCGCGCTCCGCACCGGGTATCGTGACGCAAAAGAAACCTTCCTTATCGCTACGTTCAGCGGCGATCGGTTTGTCTGGTTCTCGATCCAGCACGACCTCGATGGCGCGCGCGTCCGGCCGAAAGACCCGGATCTCCACGTCGTCGCCAACCTTGTGCGGACCTAACACGCCGAAGGGATCAGAATGAATCCCCCTGACAAAGCTGTAGACCTCATCGCGCGGGACGCCGGCAATCTCGAAAGCTTTCATGACTTGGCGAAATTCTTTTTCACAAGGAACACCAATTAACCTAGCGTGCCTTGCTTCCCAGCCAACCTTTGAACGTCAAATACCCCGCAAGAACTTTGAGCTACGGGGCACCTGGTTCATTGGCGCCGAAGTATTCAAACATTACTCCACTACTCCATTACTCCATACCCGGCGCTCCTTGAGCGCATCTGGTAAGCATGCGAATTAACGTCGTGAGAAATGTTTGTGCCGCCTTCTGTTGTTTCAGCCTCAGTTCCGTTTTCGCTGCTCCCGTTATTCCCATCGCACCGGGTACAAGCTGGCGCTACAACATGACCGAGGAAATCGCAAAGGGACTGAATCTTTCGAACGTAAAAGCAGATGCCGACGGCAAGATCCGTCTACCAGTTTTGTACCGCCTCGAAGGAACGGAGGACCTTGACGGGAAAGATCTTCTTAAGTTTGAAATGCATCGGGCGGGCACGATCACCAATACCGATCTGCTCACGGTGGACGAACACGGGATTACTTGCTGGGCTCGGGTGAATGTCGACGGCGAGTTGATTAAGTTCAGTCGGCCGCAAACGATCATCCCCGCTCCTCTGAAAAAGGGCGCAGCCTGGAGCTTCGATGGCCAGGCCGGCGAACTGAAAGTGCAACAACATTATGACGTAATGGGTGAAGAAAAAATCGATGTGCCCGCGGGAAAATTTGAAGCGTTCCGCATTCACGGCGAGCAAACCACGCCGAACCGGATGACAATCGATCGCTGGTTTGCACCGGGCGTTGGAATTGTGAAAGACGTTACGACGATGCAGGGCGCCAAAGGCGATTTGCTCCAGCGCATTTCGCTTGAATTGGCGGAAGCACCCAAAATCGTCGAGCGCCCCGAAGTCAAATCAGACAGCGCACCGAAACGGCTCTTGGTAAGTGTTGCGAAAAATCGCTTCGGGAAGCCGACGACGACATTTTCGTCGAACACGCCGGAAATTTACGCGCGCTGGGAGGGCCAGCGTTTGCGACAAGGCGCAAGAGTCAAGGCAGTGTGGATCGCTGAAAACATCGGCGAAGATTTTCCTCAGGATCATAAAGTCGACGAGGCTTCTGCCCTCGCTGCAACGCCAACCACACGCGGTGCATTCACGCTGGCCCGCCCTGAAGACGGTTGGGCGCCCGGAGATTATCGCGTGGAATTTTATGTCGACGATGTCCTCGTCGACGCGGTGAAGATGAAGATCGCGCCGTGAACAAGGAGCGGCGGCTTTCCAGCCGCCGGGGCGCTCTGGAGAGGCGCCCATCCTTGAAATTTCTCGAATCCAAAACGCAACGTCGCCGCATCATAACGGAGAAGACATATTTTACATGAGAAAGATCCTGATCGTTTTACTCGCGGGGTGTACCGTTTTGGTTGCCGGTTGCCATTTGCCCGGCATCCGAGGCAATGGCCACATCAAAACTGAGGAAAGACAAATCGGGTCTTTCGCCAACCTTGACGCTGGGGGCGCCTTCGAAATTGAGTGGCAAAACGGATCGCCCGCTCTTCGAATCACGACAGACGAAAATCTGCTGCCTTATATTGAGAACAATGTTTCGGACGACACACTGCATCTGCGCACGCGGGACCACGTTTGGCCTACCCATGGAATCAAAGTTGTCATCTCAAGTTTAACGCGGACAGGTGGCAGAATCAGGGGTGCCGTCAAGTTGACCGTAAAGCAGTTGAGCGGGCCAACCTTTGCTTTGGAATCAAAGGGAGCGTCAGAGGTCACTCTTGATGGCAGCATCGATCGACTCCTAGTCGACATGACCGGCGCGAGCCAGCTGGTAGCCGATGGACTGAAAGCTAAAACTGCCGAAATCTCTACCACCGGCGCTGGGGATGCGGACGTTGCAGTCACCGACACGCTGAAAGTCGTGATCACTGGCGCCGGCAAAGTGACCTACTCCGGTAATCCACCCACAATCAAGAAACAGATCACTGGTGCCGGCTCGATTCGCCCTAAGGACTAGTGCGTTTTTAGGGCATTCGCCACGGCGAACGCCCAGGCGCTTGGCACAAGCGCCTCTACATGACAGCTTCAGTCGCATCCAATGAAGCAACCATTCGCAATCCGAGGTTCGTTGACGGTTGAACACTTCTTGGTGTTTTCCTATTGCACTGTGGCGGCCGGAGTGCGAAATGCAGAGGCCTGAGGAGATAAGATGACAAGGCGCACATTGCTTTTTGGTTTCGCATTCCTGCTTGTGGTCAGTCTGGCGAATGCCGGTGATGAAAGATCAATCAAAAACCTGGCCAAAGCTCTCACAGGACTTTCATCGGACGTCGATCCAGCGGAAGCCCAGGCAATTTCTTACACCGCGCATACGACCGCGCGCCGACTCAAAAAAGAATACCGTGTCGTTCTCAACCCGGAGCTTACGGTATTCCTCTACAATGTCGGTATGCGCAAACGCGGTTGGTGTGGGCATTGGGCGCAGGACATTGGGACAGAATTGATAAAACTCGAGCCTAAGACGCTCGTGCTCCATTGGGGTGAAGCGTATCCGAACACGACGAGCGAAAACAACGCGCTGGTCGTGACTGCGCGTAATCAACCGTTCCAAGATGGGATCATCATCGACGGCTGGCGCAGGGCCGGTCGATTATTCTGGTGCCCGGTAATAAAAGATCACGAGTACGAAGCGGAACAACACTATGGCCATTCCGGAATCACGATGTGGAGAGAAAATATGAAATGGAGCGCTTGGCTGCAGACTTATCCTTCGGCCGAGGAGAAGCGCCAAACCGCAGAAGAGAAGTCCGAAACAGCTAGCGCGTCTCGCTAGATCGTTCCGCTGCAATCTCGAGGCGGACCGCTGCCACATGAAAGTTGGCGTTTCACATAAACGCCATGCACATTTCTAAAGTGCAAGACGTGAAAGTTCAGACCGAACGGGCAGAGGAGTACAAGCCGCCAACCGAAGAGACCGCCTGGAGCCGGATAAAAAAGGCGCTCGGCCCGATTGCAGTCGTGGGTGTCGTGGTCGCAAAATTTCTGGCGAAATTCAAATTCGTCCTGCCTGTCCTGTTGAAGTCCGGCGGCACGATGCTGCTGATGATCTGGGTTTACATGCAACTCTGGGGATGGCAGTTCGCGCTCGGTTTTGTCCTCCTTTTGCTCGTTCATGAAACGGGTCATTTGATTGTTGCCAAAAAATTTGGACTCAAGGTCGGCGCGCCTGTCTTTATTCCGTTCATGGGCGCGTTCATTGCGCTTAAGGAAGCGCCGCGCAATGCGTGGATGGAAGCGTGCGTCGGTATCGGTGGGCCCTTGCTAGGAAGCGTGGGTGCATTGGTCTGTCACGCGATGGGCGAATTCTTTGCCGCCCCGATTTTCCTCGCGCTGGGATGGTTCGGATATTTTCTAAACCTATTCAATCTCACGCCGGTCGGAATGTTAGATGGCGGGCGCATCGTGACAGCGTTATCACGCTGGTTGTGGTTGCCCGGCTTTGCATTGCTCATCTGGTTTGGATGGAAATATCCAAACTTCATTATCTGGCTAATCGTGCTGCTATCGTTGCCACGGATTTATTCGCTGTTCCGCAAGAGGACCGAAGAAGAACAGCGATATTTCGAAGTCACACCATCTCAGCGATGTATAATGTCGGTGTTGTACTTTGGGCTGATTGCAATTCTGCTTTTCGGCATGCACGTGGCACAGCACGATTTAAACAAATACGGCGTTCGCTCTCACGGCCACGGGCGCGACGTCATCGTTCAATAACAAGGAGTGACGGCTTCCCAGCCGTCACGATGCCCTCGACGGCTGAGAAGCCGTCGTTCCTTGGACATTGACCGCAAAGACCTTTTCTGGTTCCAGCCCAATTTTTCTCAGGATAGACAGGAAACGTTTGTCGGAACGCAGAGGAGCGAATTCGGGTGCGATACCTGCAAGGTGCAATGACGATGAATGCTCTTCGCAGGCACGCTCCAGGTCGCGAATGGCCTCATCCTTTGCGCCCATTGCTACGTGCACGAGGGCCGGAATATCACCTGCGCTGTAAGCGCGATTCGCGAGCGCGGCTTTGAGTGTTTGCAGCGCTTCGTTGCGCCGGTTCATGCGTGCGTAGGTAATCGCCAGGCCAAGAGTCGGTCTACCGCTGAGGCTCTCCGATCTCTTGTATAACGCAATGGCTTCATCAAAACGTCCCCTCTCGCGATACAACGCGGCAAGCAGCGGTTCACCATAAGCGAAAAGCGGGTCCAATTGCAAAGCGCGCTCGCCAGCCGCGATCGCTTCATCGTAAAGACCAAAGTAGCGGTAAAGCTCGCATGCTGAATTATTCACCCACAGCGATGCGGGGTCGATCTTCGACGTCCGTTGCAGGTAGGCTAACGCCTGGTCGCGATCGCCACGTGCGCCATAAAAAGCAGCGATAAAATAATTCGACGACGTCGAGTTTGGATCGATTTCGAAAGCACGCTTGTATTCCGCCTCCGCACCATCGAGATCCCAGTCGAGGATGCGCTTGGTTTCCGCCAAATAGACGTGAGCTTCCGCCTCTTCGTCGTCGATCCTGAGCGCGTTTAATGCGGCTTCGCGCACTTTGGAATAACCTTCCAGCGGCGGTACATAGACATCAGACAGCCACAGCCAGGACTTTGCGATGCCGGTCCAAGCCCGCGCGAATCGCGGATCTTTGTCCAGCGCTTGCTCAAAAAACTCCAGACTCTTTCGCAGCGCTTCCTCGCCGCTTTTGTCCGACAAGAACAAGCCTTGGAGGTAAAGATCGTACGCTTCCATGCTGTGCGCGCGCGCCGTAACCGGTGCAATCTCTAATTTCAGCTTTAGCGCATCGACAATCGCGCATGTAATCTCATCCTGGAGCGCAAAGATTCCCTGGAATTCGCGCTCGAAAGTCTCCGACCACAAAGTAAATCCCTGGCAGCACTCCGTCAGCTCGGCAGTCACACGAATCCGGTTGCCATCTCGCCGAATGCTTCCTTCAACGACATGATCGACGTTAAGCTTACTGCCGACTTCGCTCAGTTGCGCGTCGCGATCTTTAAACCAAAACGATGAACGCCGCGCCGCCACCCGCAGATTGTCGACCTTGGAAAGTGCGGTGAGAATCTCTTCGGCGATGCCTTCGCCAAGATAATCGCGCTCCGGCCCCGCGCTCAGGTCCTTAAATGGCAAAACTGCAATCGATTTCTCCTGTGCAATGGACTCATCGACGGGATCGATCCGCGGTTGCGGCGCCCGATCTGGAGTGCGCACGATTCCATATCGAGTGAAATCGAAAAACCACGAAAGCGTAAGCGCCACGGGAAACCCGAGCACAATCAGTACAACCAGGAGTCGAACCACCCAAATTGGAGCATCGAATACAGGAAGAACCTGCGCGATGCCTTGAGCGAGCGCCCAACCGCCCACAAGATACGCGATTGCGACGCTGTACACTTTTCTTCGCTTTAGCTCGGCAAAAAAGGTTTTCGTGTTCACTGGTGAGTGGGATCAGCCGTGCTAACCTGAATCCAAATTCTTAATCGCTACAAGCGCGCGAGTCTTTCAGGTTCACGGGCTGCTTTTTGCGATTCGTTGTTTAAAACGCGGATCGTTGCGGATCGGATCCCATTCCCAGCGATGTTTCAGATCGTTAGCGGTGATGCTGTAATCGGTGCTATCAACTGCTCCTGGCGTTGTGAGCAGACGCTCGATCAACGGAATAGCCAAATCATTTTCGCCGACCCGCGAGTAGATAAGCGCGAGATAGCCATTCATGAGTGAACCGTCGACAGCATCTTTCGATTCGGGTTTAAGCTCAACTGCGCGTCGTCCCTGTTTGATTGCATCATCTTTTCGCCCCATCAACGCGTACAGCCAGCCAAGGCTCGCGTGCCGCTCGGCGCTTTCCGGTGCTTCTTTCACCGCTGCTTCAAAAGCCGGTCTTGCCTGTTCGAACGCCTTTTGAGCGTTTGCATTGTCTCCATGCGCAAGAAATGTGCAGCCTTCCAGGAAGATTTTTGGGGTCAACCCGGCGTTACTATAAGAAATTTCGTTGGCGGACGATGTTTCCAAAGCTTTTTTGGCCGCGGGATAATCGCGCTGCAACATGGCCACGTCCCATCGGGCTGCGGTGACACTGCCATCTGGATCAACCCCGGCTGGAATTTCGTCGAGTAACGACTTCAGCAGACCAGTATCTCCTTTCCACTGGAAATGGACGTAACCGCTTTGGATTTTGGCCACCAGAGATGTCGGAGCCAAGGCGCGCATTTGATCGGCCCAACGCGCCGCCTCCGGCCAGCGCCGCATTGACGAGTTCGTATACAAAAGTTCACGAGCAGTGCTCGGATTTTGCGGATCGAGCTTTGCAACCAGTTCGTAGGCTTCCAGCGCTGCTTGCCATTTGCCTTGTCGACGCTCGATCGCCGCTATAAGGCGGCGTGTATCCGCGTTACTCGGTGATAAACGAGACGCGATCTCGAATTGCTCCAGGGCTTTGTCGTAATCCTGGTCCATCCAGTAAATGCACTGGCCGAGTGCGAAGTGACCTTCCGCAAGGTTCGGTTGCAGCCGAAGGGCAGAGTCCGCTTCGGCTCGGGCTTTCGTTCTCCAACTCTCTGTCGGTTCATAATAACGGAAGACTTCAGCACAAACAGATGCGAGCCGTGCGCGAGCGAGCGCGAAATTTGGATCGAGTTCGATTGCCTGCATGTAGAGCTGCTCGGCGGTCTTGTAATCCGCTAGCAGCGTATCGGGATTGCGGGAAATCTGGTTCGCACGGAGATAAAAAACGTAGGCATCGGCGTTTTGGGTTGGTTTCGTTTCAACACTGGTTTTTTCTTTTGGCGAAAGCGTGGCCTGCAAAGAGTCAGCGATCATTTTTGCAACCTCGGCTTCTACGCCGAAGATGTCGGTCAACTCGCGGTCGTAACTTTGCGCCCAGAGATGCGCATCGTCGTCGGCCCGGATCAACTGCACGTTGATGTGCACGCGATCGCCGGCCTTCTGGACACTGCCTTCGAGTACATGGCTCACGCGCAATTGGCGCGCGATCTCAGGCAGATTTTCCGGCGCACTGCTGTAACGCGCGGTGGAAGTACGAGAGATCACGCGAAGCCCGCTGATCCTCGACAGCGTGGTGATGATTTCGTCCTGAATACCCTGTGCAAAAAACGCGTTGTCTTTTTCCGGACTGAAATTCTCGAACGGCAACACCGCTATGCTCTTCTCCTGGGGAAGGGTAGATACCGATTTCTGTCGGGAATACAGCCAGATGCTCACCGCGGCGACAGCAAGCAAAACGATTGCGGCGATTGCCAAATACATTGCTCGAAACCTCTTCCAACCACGGGCCGCCGCGGCTTTGGCCGCTTCTTCCGATTGCGATTGCCGCACTATTTTTGGCAATTCAGAATTCCCAACGCCGTCCCCGTAGAAATTTACGAGGAAGATAGGAACGCCGTGCTTTACGGCGCATTGCCCTAAATCATGCAAATACGGACCCCATTCGCGCGAGTGTCCCAAATCTTCCGCGACCCTTTTAGACAACAAAATGTGTCCGTCGTCTCCGCAATCCATGACCCGTTGAGCAAGGTTGATCCCGGCGCCAGCAACGTTTGCTGAATCGTTTACGTCGCGAACTTCATTGATCGGTCCACTATGAATGCCCATCCGCAGCTTCAGCCGTGGATATTCTTTCAATTTTTTGCTGATTTCGATCGCACACCGCGCAGGCGCTTCCGGACTGTCAAAAAAAACGAGCGCCATCCCATCGCCCACGGGAAGTCGGATCAGTTTTCCTGCTTCTTTGGCGCTGCGGACCTGCTCGCTATCACGGACAATTTCAGTCAGCTGCTCCTGATATTGACGTTGTTCATCGAGAAGCTCAGTAGAATACGCGACCAAATCCATAAACAGAACGTGACCAATTCTTAATCGGACTGTTCCAGATTCAGAGGGCATGGGCGCAATCTTCCGCGATGTTTGCGATTTTCTGAAATGCTATTTCGTAAAGACGATCAACAAGTCAGCACCGACGTTGCGGTCGATGTTGTGCTAAAATTATCGGATGCCATTTCAGCTTGAATCCAACTTCAAACCTCGCGGCGATCAGCAGCAGGCTGTCGGCAAGCTGTTGAAGTCTCTCGAGGCAGGAAACCGCCATCAGACACTGCTCGGTGTAACCGGTTCAGGCAAGACGTTCACTGTCGCCAATGTCATCCAAAAGCTGGATCGACCGACGCTAGTCATTTCACACAACAAGACCCTTGCCGCCCAACTTTACTCGGAGTTCAAGCAATTCTTCCCGCGCAACGCGGTCGAATATTTCGTCAGCTATTTTGATTATTACCAACCAGAAGCTTACATCCCGCGCTCCGACACCTACATCGAGAAGGATTCGTCCATCAACGAAGAGATTGAGCGGTTGCGCCTGTCGACCGCGAGCGCGCTGCTTTCACGACGCGACGTCATCGTGGTGGCAAGCGTGTCTTGCATCTACGGAGTCACGTCTCCCGAAGATTATGCACAGATGTTGCTAACTGTGAAACACGGACAGCACATCAGTCGGGAAGCGGTGCTCGGTCGGCTCATCGATATGCTGTACGAGCGCAACGACGTGAATTTCGCGCGCGGCAGGTTTCGTGTGCGCGGCGATGTGGTTGAGGTTTATCCCGCGACTGCCGACGAAGAAGGAATCCGCCTCGAGTTTTTCGGTGACGAGATTGATGCGATCCGGCGATTTGATCCGCTGACCGGTCACACCCACGAATCTCTCAACGTCATCACATTTTTTCCAGCCAAACAGTTCGTGACGCCGGCGGACAAGCTGAATCGTGCACTGCGCACCATTCGCGAGGAGCTTGAGCAACGGATCATTGAACTCGAATCCCAAAACAAACTTCTCGAGGCGCAACGGCTGCGAATGCGCACCGAGTACGATTTGGAAATGTTGCAGGAAATGGGTTTCTGCAACGGGATTGAAAATTATTCGCGCCATTTGTCCGGGCGGTCTCCCGGCTCGCGGCCGTACACAATCATCGATTTTTTTCCGGACGATTTTCTCACCGTCATCGACGAATCGCATGCCACCATCCCGCAGATCGGCGGGATGTACGAAGGCGACCGCTCACGCAAAACTGTGCTCGTAAATTACGGGTTTCGTCTGCCGAGCGCACTCGACAATCGCCCGCTTAATTTCGATGAATTCATGAAGTTGACGGACCAGACGATTTATGTGAGCGCGACGCCGGCAGAATTCGAGATTCAAAACAGTGTCGTCGGCAATAAAGGATACTTCCCCCATAAGCGACAGCGCATCGGGGAGCAAGAACTGGTTCCGTTTGCTGTAGCCGGCGGCGCTGACGCTGGCCGGGGTCGACGCCCCCGGCTACAACTTTCGCCAACGGATGAGCCGCCAGAAAAATTTGATGTCCACACACCGGGCGCGCCGCTTGTGGCCGAGCAGATCATTCGGCCTACCGGACTTCTCGATCCGAAAATTACGATTAAGCCGCTTAAGAATCAGATCGACGAAACGATCGAGCTTTGCCGTCAGCGGGTGGAAAAAGGCGAGCGCATTCTGGTGACGACGCTGACCAAGCGAACCGCAGAAGATCTCGCTGACTATCTGCGCGATGTGGGATTGAAGGTGCGCTACCTGCATAGCGATATTGACGCGATCGAGCGTGTGGAAATCTTGCGCGGATTGCGCGCGGCGGATTTCGACATTCTCGTCGGTATCAATCTGCTTCGCGAAGGGCTCGATCTACCCGAGGTCTCGCTCGTCTGCATTCTGGACGCGGACAAAGAAGGATTTTTGCGCAGTCAGACTTCGCTCATCCAGACAGCCGGCCGCGCTGCGCGCCATATCAACGGCGAAGTAGTGCTCTTTGCCGATACCATAACGCAGAGCATGGAAGCGCTTATGTCGATTTCCGAATACCGGCGTGCCAAGCAGATGGATTACAACGAAACGCATGACATCACGCCGCAAACTGTCCGGCGCGCCGTCCAGGAAAGTCTGCATACAATTTTGCGTGGACGCGAAATCGAGTCGTCGGTGATCCGCGAAACCGGTGGCGATTTCAACCTCTCGGAACTGCTGCGCGAATTGGAGCAGGAAATGCAGGAGGCTTCGGCAAATCTCGAATTCGAGCGGGCTGCGCTCTTGCGCGACCAGATTATGGAAGTAAAAAGCGGCTCCGGGCTGGCGAAAATTGAACCGAAGCGCCGACCCATCAGATACTCACGCAACGCCGGCCGCCGTCGCTCGCGCGTGTAACGACATCGTCGCGCTAACGACTTGTCGATACTCGCCGCGCGTGCGAGAAATCGCCAATGCCGAAGACGAAAGCCAAATCGAAGATCGCAGACATATACGCGGTCGTCGGCTCGGATGAGGGTGAAGTGAAACATGTTGCCGCCGAGTTGGCGCAAAAATTGGTGCCCGATGACGCTGGCGATTTCGGCTTGGAAGTAATCGATGGCGTTGCAGATAGCGCCGATCAAGCGGCCGGGCGAATTCGATCGGCGATCGAGGCGTTGCAAACCCTGCCTTTCTTCGGCAGCACAAAAGTGGTCTGGCTGAAAAACGCGAACTTCCTCGGCGACGATGTAAAGGCGCGGTCGGCTTCGGTGCAATCCGCGCTTGAGGAATTGTCCGCCCTGATCGAAAGCGGGGTTTGCGACGGCGTCACGCTTTTGATTAGCGCCACAGAAGTGGACAAGAGGCGCTCGTTTTACAAGACGCTGGCGAAACGCGCGGAACTGCAGGTTTTCGACCGACTCGATTCGGCGCGAACCGGGTGGGAAGAAGCAGCAACTGAAATCGTTCTGGGCCGCGCACAAAAGCGAAAATTGGAATTCGATGAGGCTGCACTGGAACTGTTCGTTTTGCTGACCGGAGGCGATACGCGACAGATCGATAATGAGTTGGAAAAGATTGACACGTTCCTCGGGAAGGATCGTGCCGTTGGTGTCGAGCTTGTTCGTGAGTTGGTCCCGCTATCGCGTGCGGGGGTAATTTTCGAACTGAGCAACGCACTGAGCGCCCGGGACCTGGAACTGGCACTGACGCTCGTGCGACGTTTGCTGGAGCAAGGTGAAAAGGCCGTGGGTATTTTGCTGGCTGCAATCGTCCCGACAATCCGCAATTTGTTGCTCGCAAAAGATCTGATGGAGCAACATGGCATTCGCCGTCCGCATTCGCCTTTTCAATTCATCGCTGCCATGAATCGGCTGCCTGCAAAAGCAACGGAGCATTTGCCTCGCAAGAAGGACGGTTCAATTAACGCCTACAGTCTCGGCATCGCTGCGCAACACGCGAATCAGTTCAATAGCGATGAATTAATCGAGTCGATGCGCGCCTGCCTCGAGGCGAACGTCAAACTCGTGACCACACAGCTGGATCACCAGCTGATTCTTATGGAAGTAGTGGTGAAATTACTGGCGGAAAAGGTAGGGGCAATTGACCTCAATCGCCCAAAGGCCGTTCGGTGAACCGCCCCTACCATCAAGGCGCAGTTTCAACCTGTTTTCGCGCTATGGGCCCAACATAGGGAATGTCCCAGCGCACACCAGTGAAGGCTTTTATGGTCGCGACAATCCAAACCACGAGAAACGCGATGTGGACAAGCGCAGCGATTATTGCCCAGAAAAACACCAGGAGACCGCCGATTCCCGGGATGGCGCCAAAGACCGCGTGCACCACAGAGGAGGCAATATTAAAAAGAAGCCACGCGCCACCGAAAATGATCGATTGCATCGCGTAGAAACGCACAAAGCCGTCGTGCTTTTCAACGATGTAAAAAATAATGCCGCCAATTAAGGGGATGCAGGACAGTGCCGCAGCAACGTTCGAAGGTAAACCTGTTGAAGTTGATTTTGGCCCGAGCTCGGGAGCCGGACCTGACGGCGGCGGAGGTGAAGTAGGCTCTTGATCGGGCATGATCTACATACACCGAATGCAAAATCCCTTGTCAAGCAATCTCGCAGTTGCGGCTCTTTTTCGCTTTCGCTGCCCGCCCAAGCGCAATATGATGCGCTCCTAACAACCCAATTATGACCAAAAGTTCCCCTCCCCTTGCCGAGCGCGGTTTCACCCTGATCGAAGTGCTCGTCGCGGTGGCAATCATCGCGATCATGATGGCGCTCGCAATTCCTGCTCTCACACGTGCTCTGGAGCGAGCAAAGGCGACCAAAGACTTGAGCAACCTGCGCCAGATCGGCATCGCCATGCAGACTCTTCTTAACGACAATGACCAGCTACTTCCCCTTACCACGACTTGGCCGGGCATAAGCACAAGCACGACGCCCGTGCTTTACCCGAAATACCTTTCAGGAAGACGAGTATTGCAGTCGCCTTTCGATAAGCGGGCAAGTGCCGAAAACGATTCGGCACCGGTCAGCTATAGCATCAACGCAAACATGTATATTAAATTGGGGACAAATCCCAATATGCTGAAAGTTGTTTCACCCACTTACACGTTTTTGATGGCGCCCAAGTACACTGGTGCCGCCACGACATGGACGGGCACCGCCACAAGCGCACCTGATCTGCCCGTCGGAGCTCCCGCCGAAACAACGGGAACTCACTCCAACGGCAGGCAGATTAATGTCTTGTTCTGCGACTGGCACACGGAAACCCTGACATTCGGACCAGGCACGACGTCCGGGACGTTTCAAGACTGGCAGTCCGTCCCACTGGGTGTGAAACATTGGGACCCGACGCAATAGAAGAACGGGTTTCCACGATCACCATATCTGCTGGTAAGCAGCATTATTGCGTGCTTATCGCCGACGCGCTCCTGACGCAAGTCGGCGCGCATGTGCGCCGGCATCTCAAGTGTAAGACCTGCGCGATAATTTCCGATAGCAACGTTGCTCCGCTTTTCGCAAAGCCCTTAAACGAAAATTTGGCATCGGCGGGTTTCCAGCCAACGCTGATCACGATTCCGCAAGGCGAGAAGTCGAAAACGCTCGAGCAAGCTGGCGCAATTTGCGATCAGATGATCGCTGCTGGGCTTGACCGGCAATCGTTTGTGATTGGTCTTGGCGGCGGAGTCATCGGGGATATTTCCGGATTCGTCGCTGCGATTTATCACCGCGGCATTCCGCATGTGCAGATTCCCACCACTCTGCTCGCAATGGTGGATAGCTCGATTGGTGGGAAAACCGGAGTGGATACGCGCGATGCAAAGAATTTGATCGGCGCTTTCCATCAACCCGCGCTGGTGATTGATGACCTCGATGTTTTGAAAACGCTGCCGCGTCGCCAATTCAATCAAGGATTCGCCGAAATGATCAAGCATGCGGTAGTCGCCGACCCAAAAATGTTCCAGATGCTGCAGTCGTGGGATCCAGACTCCAGCCTGGTAAGCGGAGCGCTTGCCCTGCAATCGCTGATCAAGCACAACATCCAGATCAAATCCAGAATCGTCGCGAAAGACGTGCGCGACCAAACGGGCGAGCGTGCGCTTCTAAATTTCGGTCACACAGTCGGACACGCGATCGAGCGCGCCGGAAATTACCGGAAATTCCTGCATGGAGAAGCAGTGAGCCTTGGAATTATTGCCGCGTGCGCGATCTCGGTGAAAAGAGCTGGACTGGCGCCAAATCAATGCGACGCGATTGTTGATCTTCTTGGACGATTTGGGTTGCCGACGGGATTGCCGTCGAAGTTTCCGCGCAACAAAATCCTCGACGCAGTAAAGCTCGACAAAAAATTCGAAGGCGGAAAAATCCGTTTCGTCGTCACGTCACGTATCGGCTCGGCGTACGTCGCGGACAATGTAACGCTCGCGGACATTCGAGAGGCCCTGCAGCAACTCTAGGGTGCAACGCGTTGTCCTCCACGCGTTGACAATTACTCCGCCGAAGGCGCGGTTTGTGAGATCGCGTTCGGAGACCCCGATCCAGCTCGCGCTTTGGAATAATACTCGACTAATCCATCCGCTACGCTGTCGGCGTATTCGAGGAAGATGCTTTTGCGTTCAACCCCGTTGATGTTGCGCGTTCCTTCGTAATCGCCGGCCTGAATACGAGCGAAGACGTCTTTGCTGTTCATGACGTACGGCTCGCAGTACACAACCGGGCAACGGTAAAGACGCGTGGCCAGCAAATTGCGCGCATACACATAACCGCTGTTGCCGACTTTGGTCGTGCTGTTCGTGGTCGGATACGCGTACGGCGGCAGGCCAGTCTCGCGTGCCATTGCCGAGGCGATGGTGTCGACCAGCGGTAACTCCTCGGCGTACGCGCGACTTAGAAGACGCCGGATCATTTCAAAACGTTCATCATCGAATTCCAGCTCTTCCGCCAAATACGATCCATTGACCAGCAGGTGCAGATGATTCGTGTCGGTCAACATGGGACTAGTCGGGTCGCCCCATCCTTCAGCGTTAAAATGCAAACACAATACAAGATCAGGATGCAGTTTGAAATTCACCAGGGCCGCACGACGCCGAATCTCACTGTACCGGTAGAACAAGATTTCGCTTTGCCAGCGAATGGTGTGCTCCTTCTCCGGATCGGTCGAATCAAGAATGTCGGCGCGCGGCTGTGGCACGCCATTCTTAATGAGAATCTTCCTGGCCAACTCGCGAAAGTCATCCGGACGCTTGCCCGTCGTTGGCTCATCGGTATTCCGGACAAACGAAACTTTCGCACCGCGATCGCGCAATCGCGTCGCCAGCAATTGCGCCACGCGCAACGTCAAATCGCCCTCCTGAACGGGCTTGCTGTCGCCGACTTGAAACCAACGCTCCTCCATCTTCGCCCAGCTGCCTCCGAGGTGACCGGGGTCAAGCGCGATTTTTAAACCTGAGAGCGGTTTGTCTCGTTCCGCCGACGGTAAAGATTTGGCCGGTCGCCAAAGTCGCGGCACGAGTTTCCGCTCTTCCGTGCCACCGGCAAACCGCAAGGTAAAAAATTTCTGCGCGTCCCGGTTCATGAGGATCCGTGCGGTGTCGTCTTTTATTTCGATTAAATCGGGCGCGAACCCGTGAGTGCCGTAGACATCATTGATCAGATGCGCGAACTCATCATGCGTGATTGTCTGCTGATAATGTTCGAGGACATCCCACCGCGGTTTGCTACCGAGGACGCCGATGTTGTCGGCGGCGTGGAGAGCCAACGGAAAGAGCGCCCACAGGAACGACCAAAGAACGACGAATGGCTTCGCAACGTTAAATCGTTGAACCGTTAAATCGTTGAATCGCAAATCCGATGTAACTATGTAACGATTCAACGAATCACGCCTCTCATGTTAAGGGTTCTTTTTCTTGGCGATATTGTTGGCCAGCCAGGCCGCGCCGCGGTAATAGCCCGGTTGCCGGACCTGAAGGCGAAATACGCGTTGGATTTCGTCATCGTCAACGGCGAGAACGCCGCGGGCGGCCGCGGTATTACTGGCAAAATCACCATCGATCTTTTGCGCGCCGGCGTCTCAGTTATCACAAGCGGCGACCATATATGGGACCAGAAAGAGATTCTTTCGTTCATCGACACTGAACCGCGTTTGTTACGCCCGGTGAATTATCCTGAGGGCACGCCGGGTAGCGGATCGATCATTCTTGAAACGGCGAAGGGAAAAATCGGCGTCATCAACGTTCAGGGACGCACATTCATGCAGCCAATTTTGGACAATCCATTTCGTGTCATCGAAGCAGCGGTCACGAAAATGCGTGACGAAACGCCGAACATTATCGTCGACGCTCACGGCGAAACCACGAGCGAAAAAATTGCGCTGGGTCGATTTCTAGACGGCAAAGTTTCCGCCGTCATCGGCACTCATACTCACGTTCAGACAGCCGATGAGCAAATCTTCCCCGGCGGCACGGCTTTCTTATGCGACGCCGGAATGTGCGGTCCGGTGAATTCGATCCTTGGACGTGCCGTGGATCCGATCATGAATCGGTTCATTTCGAATCTTCCGTCATCGTTTCCGGTAGCCAGCGGCGAAGTACGCTTGCGCGGCGCCCTCATTGAAATTGACGAGACGACCGGCCGTGCCGTGGCTATTATGCGGGTCGATGAGTCGGGTCCAAGTGCATCCGCCCCGTCAGAACCGGAGCCAAAGATCGATATCGAAAACACGCCAGCACCGGAACAGACTTGAAACTGTTGAACTTACAGCCAACTATTCACGCCTCTAGATTCGAATTGTCTAAAGAATATCAACGTCTAACAGAAATCTATGAATAGATCCTTTGCTTTTATTTTGATCACGGCTTTGACCCTTGGTGTTTCACAGGTATGCCAGGCAGCCGAGAAGAAGAATCCTGAAGCGAACAGACTGGCCCGCGAGGGCGCTGAGGCCGCCAAAAACCAGGACTTCGACAAAGCGGTCGACTCCCTTAAGAAAGCCACCACCATGGACCACAAATATGCGGACGAGCTTTCGGCAGTTTATCAACAACGCGCATATGCGGCGGCAAAAGACCAGAGATACGGGGACGCCATCAACGATTACGAAGAGGCGCTTAAACTCACTCCGCAACAAGCCCCACGCATTCGCGAGCAACGTGCCGCGGTCGAAATGAAAATACAGGACTACGATAAGGCTCTGGCCGACTACTCTGAGCTTATCAAAGAGAAGCCGAACGAGATTAAATATCTCAGCTATCGCGCATACATTTACGAGCTAAAAAATGATCTTCAAAATTCGATGGCCGATAACGAAAAGATTTTGAAGGCCGATCTTAACAATCAGGACGCAAAGGCGCGCAAGCAACGGCTCGAACAAAAGCTTGCGGAAAGAGTGACGATAACTCCACCGCCGCGAACACCCACGGCTGCGCCTACCGCTTCAACAAAAGGCAAAAAGAAGCCCTGAAAAAGCGCTCTCGACATCGGGTTTCACTCCCGACTTGAACGCGGATAAATTTAAGTCCCAGTCAACGCAGGAGCTTCTTCGCTTTCCTCGACTGGTTTTGGCGCTGTGAACTTTCGCTTCCGTCGGTTCGCCGGCAAAGGCGCAAGCGTCATGGTGATATTGCGCCCGGCGATCTTGGGCTCGGTTTCCACCTGCGACATGCTGGAAAGATCGTCGCGAACTTTCTCCACCAGACGAGTCCCAAGCTCCTGGTGCGCCATTTCGCGGCCGCGGAACTGCAGCTGAACACGCACCTTGTTGCCGCGGTCCAGGAATTCTTCGGCGTGCCGGACTTTCGTCAGATAATCGTGCTCGTCGATGTTAACGCGAAACTTGATTTCCTTAAGTTTCGAGCCGGACGGTTTTTTATCTTTCGAGTGTTTGGAAATGTCGTATCGGAACTTTCCGAAATCGACAATCTTGCACACAGGTGGATTCGCGGTGGGCGCGATTTCGACCAAATCTTGGCCGAGAGTTTGAGCTTTACGCAAGGCGTCGGTCAATCTCATGACGCCGAGCTGTTCGCCGGTGGACCCTACAATGACCCGGACTTCGCGAGCGCGAATCCGGCCGTTTACACGAATTTGTGGTTGCAGTTTAGTTCAGTCTCCTCAACAGCAGAGCAGGAGTGCGCCGCGCCGCCGTATTTCATTTATCGCAATTTCCGGCGTCGGCATTCGCAAACGCCAGGCACTCATTCTTCGCCACGGCTGCGATTCACCGCAACGAAGTGCTCGCATTAAAGTTCGCAAGCCGAAGAGAAGTTGTAGGCAACAATTTCCCACTGGCAAGGTCAAACTGGTGACGATCAGGTGTCGGTCCCCGCAGATCACTTTACCGGCGGGTCGCCAAAGTGTGCTTTGTGCGCTGCGTACGCAGCGGCATCGTCGAGCATTGAATCGATTGTCGCTGCCAATGGCTCGAGTCCCACGACTCCAGAGAAAATGGCGCGGTCCCCAATCTCGGTGTCAATCACAAACGCGGGCCGTTGCGAGATCTGCAGGGCCTGAAATTCCGCTGTCGATGCTCGAATGCGTTTTTCCGTCTTCGCTGATCTGGCATGCCTGCGCAATTCCGCGGCGTCAATTCCGCCGGCTTCAGCGCCGATTTCGATGGCAACATCCCAGTCACCGATCTTTTTTGCTTCTCGGAGCGCGGCATGCGCGAGCGCGAGCCGGACACGATCGTCAGTAAAACCAAAATCCTTTGCCGCTTCGGCTACAGAATTCGGCGCGAGCCACTCTGGAAGACTTGCATCGTACCAATCAGTGTTGAGCATAAACGGCGAACGCATCATCATTCCGCTGCGTCGATAAAACCATTGCTCCTGCTCGCGTGAAGTTGGCAAACCACTGGGGTCCATCAGTGCGATTTTCCACTGAAACTGAACCCGCCCGTCATAGCGCCTCTTCAATTCCGCCCATGTCGGCTCGGACCAGAAGCACCAGCTTGAAATGACATCCAGATAATCAGTGACAGTGATGATCATAGCTGAATGTTAAAAAAGTTACAAAAGTTACAAAGTGAAATGACACTACGTCGGAGCGGCGAACCGATGTAACGATGTAACTCTGTAACCTTTTACCCCGCACTTTGAATCTCAATCACATCCTTCTGTTCCTTGCGTTTGTTTCGCCGCTGCTGGTCTTGGCTCGCGGATGGCGACACAGCGAACCGTATCACGGCTGGCGCTTCGCCGCGATGATTGTGCTGGCGGTTACCGCCGTCGCATGGTTTCTCTGGCCTCATGTCAGCGGGTATGTCGGCGGCGCGGCATGGTTCCTTCTGCTATTTCTACCGGGGATCGGATTGCGAAAAATAACGCAACTCGCCGCGCAAGGAGATTACGAATCAGCCGGAAGACTTGGAGCCGCTCTCCAGATTCTGCATCCCACTGTCGAATTGCGCGAGCAAGTCC
>Ga0207697_10000336_pt1 | contig 26196 bp, 17 predicted proteins | sample KBSSwiS5withPhiX_FD_184293 | JGI IMG/M metagenome (GOLD analysis project Ga0207697, IMG submission 184293) | Switchgrass rhizosphere microbial communities from Kellogg Biological Station, Michigan, USA, with PhiX - S5 (SPAdes) (version 2) | ecosystem: Host-associated > Plants > Roots >... | reverse complement strand
ACCCAGTGCGTTCCTCCATCGGTTGTGTTTATGATTGTGCCCCCCTCACCCACCGCAGTCCCATTATTTGCATCTGAAAAGGAGACATCCCACAGGTGAGCGGTCGTACCGCTCCTTTGAATATCCCAATGACTTCCCCCATCGGTTGTCCTGAGGATTGTACCGCTATTTCCAGCCACTGTCCCTTCACTAGCACTTGTAAAGGAGACGCCGTGAAGAGGCATTGTCGTTCCACTGGTTTGAGGTTCCCAGTTTGCTCCTCCGTTGGTACTTCTTAATATTGTTCCGCTAAGACCTACAGCAGTTCCCGTATTCGCATCAGCAAATGAAACTCCGTACAGAAAATTTGTTGTTCCGCTGGTCTGAGCTTTCCAGTTAGCGCCACCGTCTGTTGTTCTCAGGATAGTGCCTTCTGCACCGACCGCAGCCCCTGCATTTGCATCGGCGAAGGATACGCCAAATAGAAGATTAGCGGTTCCGCTTGATTGATTATTCCAAGTCTTTCCTCCATCAGTTGTCCTTAGGATCGTACCTCCTTCACCAACTGCAGTTCCGGTGTTGGCATCAGTGAAATACACTTCATTTAGTTGACTGATCGTTCCGCTTGTTTGGCTAACCCATGTCATTCCTGCATCCGTTGTTCTGAGAATTGTTCCGAAAGCTCCGACAACTGTCCCTGTGCTCGGATTAGTGAATGCGACTCCGTAAAGTGCCTGGGTTGTTCCCTTGCTTTGGACCGTCCAGTGAGAACCCCCATCTGTAGTCGTCAGGATTTCTCCCGCAAAGCCGACTATAATACCATGGTTAGCGTCTACAAAAGCGACCCCGTAAAATATTTGTAAGCTTCCGCTTGTCTGACTGATCCAATGGTTCCCGCCATCGGTCGTTCTAAGGACTAAACCGACAGGACCAATGGCCGTCCCCGTATTTGCATCTGTGAAAGAAACGTCGTGAAGGTCAGAGGGGATTGGACTGGTCTGGCTAAGCCAATGGTTCCCACCATCAGTCGTCCTAAAAATGGTGCTGTTTGATCCAACAATCGTTCCCGTATCTGTATCCGTAAAAGACACCCCATTCAGGGTGTTTATTGTACCGCTCACCTGGCTAACCCAGTTGGTTCCCCCATTCGTCGTTCTAAGAATTGTGCCACTCTCACCAATAGCCGTGCCATTGTCTGTGTCAGTGAAGGACACGTCATTAAGCAAGCTGTGTGTGCCGCTTGTTTGCTTTGTCCAGTTTGCGGTACCGTCTGTGGTCCTTAGAATCAAGCCGTCTGAACCGACCGCAGTCCCGGTATTAGCATCCGAAAAAGAAACGCCAAACAGGACGTCAGCCATTCCATCTCTCTGAATCGTCCAATGGTTTCCTGCATCTGTTGTCCTTAGGATTGCCCCAAAATTACCTACGACTGTTCCGGTATTGGCATCAACGAAAGAAACCCCGTAAAAGTCATCGTTGGTTCCACTGGTAAGAATATCCCAATTGTTTCCTCCGTCTGTTGTTCTGAGGATTGTACCGGTAGATCCGACTGCAAATCCGTTATTTGTGTCTATAAAGGAGACATCCTGTAGTGTGTTACCTTGTGGTAACGGATTTTGCCAAGTCCATTCTACCTCAGCGTCGCTCAGACGTTCTTTGCTGTTCTCCCGCTGGGCGAATGCAAAGGGCATTACCTGAGTAACGAAAAACATCAGAACGAGGATAAATCCACGCCAGCAGAGACGAGTCGCGATGGTGGAGGAAGTTAGCTGATTCATTCCACGTGATCGCTTAGTTTATTAGGACTTCTTAGATTGTCTCTGAATTGGAGCCTGCCCTCAGTGAGTCCTCGTTTTTGATCAAACCCTGTAGAGAAGGTCAAGACATTTTTGTGTCGTGCGTCGCTTTTCCCGCAGTTAAGATGAAAGAAAATCAGCGGAAGCTGCGGAGGCTTGCAAACCGATGCGAGCGCTGCCGCGCGTGCTTTTTTTGCAATTCCCGGCCTTTTTTCTTTTGGAAAGCACCGCATTCGCTCATGCCGGTCATCCGTCGGCTTTGGCGTTGGCCACCAACCAGCCGGACAGAAGAATTGGTGTTGACATCATTTTCTCAAAGCCTCTAAATCGCTTTCGTTTCTGCCCCTCCCCGATAATCCCGAACCCGCTTTAGTCGACCGAGAATGTCGAAGAGAGGCTCCAACTAGATCGGAGATCTCAGATGAAAAGATTTCGGCTGAAGTCGACGCCGGGTCCCGGCCGTCTCCGATTTAGCTGCCCGCGCACCCAAGGTTCTGGACTCGCTGCCTTCTGTGCCAGCGTAAACTTTTTTCAACTTTTTTGCAATTCCCGCCGATTTTTTCTTTTGGAATCAGGGAGCAACACAGTTTTGAACCAACACCCATTATTCTCCGCTGGAATCGGGGACCTGCCATGTCAGCCAACCTCATTCTGAACGACTCAACCGGCACCGTTTTGCTTGGACTTGCTCTGCTGAGCGCTTTTCCAACCCTGAGTGTAGCGCAATCCAGCAAGGTGAAATTGTCTTTCTCAATGCTGACTGCGTCCCACGCGGCCGTCGGGGCCCCGATGATTTATCAACTGGTGGCTCGCAATACTGGCACGGGGACGGTGCAAATCAGCACCGAAGTGGAACTGCTTGATCCGAACGGAACCTCCTTCGTGCTTCTCAGTAGCGACTACACATTAGCACGAGATGAGGCGAAAGTAGTTTCAGGTTCCTTCAAAACAAAGGACTTTAGCAGCCTCACAGGCGCGTTCACCCTCAAAGGATCGATAACTGATACCTTGTCCGGTGAAACGATCGGCGAAAGAGCCCTACTGCTGACGGTGGTACCCATTCCGGATAATTCTATCTACGTTAGTATCGGCGGCCAGGGTCCCGTCAATGCCTTGCTGGGTTATACCGCTGATTACGAAACCGTTGTTTCGAACCTTGGGGTGGCGTCCCTAAACCTGAAAACCAATACCACACTGATCCTGGTAGATGGGACGGAGATGCTGTTAACCAAAAGACCGTCGCAAACTGTTCTGCCAGGAGCCAGTGTTACGACCATCGGAACGGTGACTCCTTCCCAGTACTCGATTGCTGCGGGCAACTACGCCGTGCGGGTCGATGTGCTCGATGACACCAACCACATTCTGGCCACCGATACGTTTTCGTTCCTTCGGACAGTGCTTCCAACCAAGCTTTATCCGCCCGGCTTCACGGACACCGCGACTGCGGCCGGAGTAAACGTTCCTCGTCACGTGGTGCAGACCGCGGGTTGTGGACAAGGCTTCCTTTACATGCCCGGAGGGGCGGGAGTAGCGGCTGCCGATTATGACAGCGATGGCTTTGAGGATCTCTACGTGGTTGACATGAGCGGCCGAGGTCACCTTTGGCACAACGAAGGCAACGGCACCTTTACCGACAGAGCTACCGCTGCTGGTATCCCAACGTTAGTGCGGCAGAGCGGTGTCAGCTTCGCCGATGTTGACAACGACGGTTATCCGGACCTGCTGCTGATGCCGGCTGAAGCGCAACTCATGCTTCTGCACAATCTCGGCGACGGCACATTTACGGACATAACTCCCAGTGCAGGACTACAAACACCGATCGATCAAAATTTTATCGGCGCTACGTGGGGCGATTACGACAACGATGGGTTGCTCGATCTTTACATCGCGGTTCATGCGGACTGCGAAGGAACTAACACAAATGATCACCTTTTCCATAATAACGGCAACCTTAGCTTTACCGATGTCAGCTATCTTGTAGGTGGCCCGAATGGGGCTCAAGTCAATGCACGCAGTCTGGTACCGGTCTTCGTCGATTACAACGACGATGGGTGGATCGATCTCTACGTTGGCACCGATATCGGAACCAAGTTTTATCCGAACGTACTTTGGCGCAATGACGGACCAGGTGGTCCAAACGGTTGGGTATTCACTGATGTGTCCGCCGAAACCGCGGCCAATGTGAAAATGTCCGCGATGGGCATCGGCATCAGCGATTATGATCGCCGCGGTGTCTTCAATTTTTTCCTCACCAATTTATCGCACAACGTTCTTCTTCAGAAACAGTCCGACGGCACTTTTGTGCAAGCACAGGGAGATGGAGTGGGAGGCGCTCACATGGCGCGACCAACAGTTCCTGACCCTGCCGCCGGCTTACCTATTCCGGCAGTGACGTGGAATACTGCCTTCTACGACTTCAATAATGATGGCTGGGAAGATTGTTACCTCGCTGGAGGACCGATCTTTGATGCCTCTGTGAACCCCAACGCCTTACTGCTCAATCATGGGGACGGCACCTTTCTGGATCTATCACTATTAAGCGGCACGACGGGTACGAACGGCAAGATACCGGGCACAGCGTTCGCGGACTTCAATAATGATGGATTCATCGATCTATTTCAGGAAGGAGCAGATTACGGCGTTCCCCATCTGTTCATGAACAACGCTCCCGCCCAGGCTAACCCTAACCATTGGCTGGAAGTGAAGTTGGTTGGCACGACGAGCAATCGCGACGCGATTGGAGCCCGTCTACTCGCCCAGGTGGGTAAGGCAAACCTTCAACGCTGGGTCTTTAATACAGGCTTTCAAGGAAACAGCACCTTGATTCAGCATTTTGGGCTCGGCCGGGCCACTCAGGTGGATACTCTTTTTATTAAGTGGCCCAGCGGAACCAAACAGACACTTAAGAATGTCCAAGCCGACCGGAGAATCACTGTCACTGAGTAGAATTTTCACATGTCTGCAGCTTTGAAGATAAGAAAGCGCGGTCTGGGCTTAATTGCCAGCCTGGCGTGGGCTGGGTTCTATCTATTGCGGTTTGGCGAGCGCGTCGTTCCTCTACGGATCTTTAGTCTGTTACTCTGGCCGCCCGCGGCGGCTTGGGATTTGATGCATCTTCGCCGGCGCAGGCTGCTGACTTGCTGGCGCCGCTTCCCCAAGCAATGGCATCCAACGCCTTTCTCCTTCTTTTTGCGGCAAAGTATGGGCCTTTACCATGCCCAGCTTGTTTATGCCTGGCCCGACCGCCTTTGCACCCCGAAGTGGCGTAATCGTTGCCGCCTGGAAGGCAAAGTTGATTTGGTAAGATCACGGAAGAACGATCGTCCGATGGTCCTTGCGTCAATCCACGTGGGACCTTCCGAAATTCTGAACTATTGGTTGCGAGCGCACGGAATTGCTGTGACAACGGTTCGCGGGCTGTGGCCCGATTCTTTACACGGCCTCGCCAGCCGGCAACACGCATTAAGTCCTCCGACCGGAGTGCCTGTGTTTTTGCCTGTAAACGAGATGTCGCGCGTCCGGCAGTTTCTAGGCGCGGGCCAGCGTTTGCTGGTGATGGTGGATGTGGACCGCGGCAAACAGATTCATGTGCCATTTGAAGGTCATCGCTTTCGAATGGCAACTGGCGCGATCCGGTTAGCCACCCTTGCGGAAGCGGAGCTGGTGCCGTGCGTGATTGTCGAGAACGGAACATGGAATTTTGTTATTCACTTCGGTGAGCCAGTCCCGGAAGAATTTCTCAGCGGCACGCCTGATATGACAGCCATCGGGACTCATCTGTTGACTGAATTTTCGAAAGTGATTGTTCGTTTCCCGGAGCAGTGCAAACCCAGGTTCCTATCCTCGATCTCGCCAACCGCGGGAGATGATGTCTCTGACTTTTCTTCTCTGGAATACGCGACCGAAAGTCAATGATATGCAGCTCCTCGAACCGACGCATAAGGCAGATTCGAAACGCGAAACGGAAGTGCTGGGCCAAGTGTTTCGTCGTGTTTCACAGCAGTATTCCGACCGCGTATGCCTGATCCACGGTAAGGAGGAATTGCCCTACCGGCAGATTATCGACCAGGTGAACCGTCTCGCTAACGGGTTAACAGCGCTGGGCATTCGGAAAGGAGACAAAGTTGCCCTGCTCTTTTCCAATAGGCCGGCTTACGTCGTGAGTTACCTGGCGTGCGCCAGCCTTGGGGCTGTGCTCGTTCCCGTTAATCCTAAGTTTCGTCCGCGCGAGATCCTCTATGTGCTGAATAATTGTGACGCAGTAGCCCTGATCACGCTGGAAGAGTTCCTCGAACCATTGGCCGCAATGCCGAGTGTTCCACCGCAGTTAAGGACTGTCGTCCTAGATGGGTTAGACAAGCGCGTTAAGTCCGGTGCTCCGCTAGCGCATCTTGGCGCTGGCTGGGACTGGCAGGATTATGAGCGACTCATTCGCGAGTCTTCCGAGCGGGAGCCCGACCCAATAGTCAAGCCGGAGGACCCGGTCGGGATCTTCTACACCTCAGGAACCACCGGAACTCCAAAAGGTGTGGTCCTGACTAACAAGATGGTCACGGCGGGTCTGGATGGCTGGATTGACGGACTTACTCTAAATGAGGAAAGCCGCTCGCTTCTGGTTGCACCCTTCTTTCACATGGTGTTCAACGCATTTGTCTTGAGCGTGCTCTGCGCTGGCGGCAGTAGCGTGGTTGTTGATTCCTTTCAGCTCAAGGTGCTGCTGAAAGAATGCGAACGAACCCGCCCGACCTTCACCTTTGCGGTACCATCCGTTTTTATCGCGATGTCAAATTACCCACAGCTGCGTGATTACGATCTTACTTCTCTTGGCGCGATCCTCTACGGAGCGGCGCCGATGCCCGTGGAGATGATTCATCGTCTGGACAAGCTCTTTGGTGGCAATCAGATGAATGTGTGTGGCCAGACTGAGACGAGCGGAGCGATGACCCGGTTGCTACCCGAGTTTGCTATTTCCAAGGCAGGTTCAATTGGCACGCTGCTCAAAGGGATGGAAGTCAGCATCTTTGATGATAATGACCTTCCTTTGCCAGCTAATACGATCGGAGAAATCTGTCTCCGCGGACCTAACATCTTTAAGGAGTACTACAAGTTACCGGAAGTGACTGAGAAAAAACTGCGGTGTGGTTGGCATCACACCGGCGACCTAGGCTTTCTCGACGAGGAAGGCTTTCTTTATATCAACGACCGCAAGGACGACCTGATCATCACCAGTGGCGAGAGGGTCTTCCCCGGCGAAGTTGAGGAGGTCCTGTTTACTCACCCCGATGTCCTTGACGCAGCGGTGGTCGGTGTGCCGGATCGAGCGAGAGGCGAAGCAGTCGCTGCGTTCATCGTTCCGAGAGCAGGTCATGAAATCGATTCTTCGTCTGTCCGCCAACTTTTGCGTGAAAGAATGACCCCCTACAAGGTGCCGCGTTACGTCCAAGTAGTCGAGTCTATTCCGCGCAACGCAAGTGGGAAGACATTGCGGGGAGCGTTGCGGCAACTGCATGCCGCATCAACGGGAACGGAGTAGATCATTATGAGAGGTTCAAGATTTTTTCTCGAGGCTGCAAAGCGACACGGCGTCTGTTTTGGAGCCGGAATCATCGGCGGGGAAGCATCGGAACTCATTTTCGACGACGTAAAAGACTTCACCTTCATGCTCACGCGTCACGAGACGACTGCGGGCGTGATGGCCGACGCCTACGCGCGTCTCACCGGTCAGGCACAGCTCGCGTATTCAACGTTCGGTCCGGGGATGACCAACCTGCTGACTGGAATCGCCTGCGCGGCGCTGGATCGCTCGCCGATGCTTGCCGTCTCAGCACAGGTCGGCTGTCCTGAGATCGCGTACGGGCACACTCACCAGTGCCTGGATATGGTAGCTATCGCGCGCTCGGTGACGAAGTTTGCCTATGAACTGACGCGCATCGAGGAAATCCCAGGGGTTGTCTCCGAAGCGATGCGTTGCGCCCGCGAAGGCCTTCAAGGCCCATCGTTCATCAGCTTTCCGCGCGATGTTATGGGAGCCACGATCGACGAGAAGTCCGCCATCGTGATGCTCGAAGGCATGCCCTCGTCGGCGCCGGTTCCGCCACGTCCGCCCAAGTCGACCGACATCAAGTGGCTAGCGGATCAGCTGCAATCTGCGACACGCCCAATCGCAATTGTCGGCAACCTCGTCTATAAACATGGCGCACAGCGCCAACTAGAGGCATTCGTCAATCGGTATCAAATCCCCGTTGTGACGACGTTAGGCTCAAAGGGAATTCTCCCGGAGAGCCACCGACTAAATGTCGGGGCGGTAAACAAATACCTTGAAGGATTTCTCAGTCGTCCCGTACTCAACGAGCTTTTCGAAACGGCCGACCTGATCTTGCTAATCGGTTTCGATATTGCCGAGGACGTGAAGCCGGATCTTTGGCGTCGCGGAGAGCCGAAGAAGGAGATCTCGCTGAGCCCGTTTCCAAATCGGGTAGAGTCTCTGGTAAAATGCGATCGGCAGATCATCGGTGATTTGTCGGCTGCGCTAAGCTCGCTCAACGACCTCGGTCGACGACCCGAGTCACGAGATCTCGCTCTAATCCGAGGGCTCAAGCTCAAGAAGGAAGCATATGACCGTGCCGGCACCGATGATGCGGCGCCCACCCCGGCCGGCATCGTCCGCGCGATACGAAAAGCGATTGGTCCGAAAGGAATTCTTTGCAGCGATATCGGACTTCACAAACAGATCGCCGGCCTGTTCACGGAGAGTTCCGGTCCGAACACATTCTTCTGCTCCAATGGTCTTGGCAGCTTCGGCACGGGGCTGGGGCTTGGGCTGGGAGCAAAAGTTGCACGGCCTGATCTCCCAGTGGCCATTGTGGCCGGTGATGGGGGCTTTCATTCAAACAGCCAGGACCTCGAGACCGCGGTTCGCTACAACATACCGGTCATTATTGTCATTTTGAAGGATGATGCCTACGGCTTGATAAAGTACTACCAACTCAAGGGCCACAATCGACTCGCCCGCAGTGAAGTTCAGTTCGGGCCCGTCGACTTCGTGGCGCTCGCCAGAGCCAATGGCTGCAGGGCCAGTCGCATCACTCGAAACGAGGACCTCGGTCCAGCGCTGGCTCGTGCTATCGAGTCGGGAGCGCCGGCATTATTGGAAGTACCTGTCTGTTACGAAGAAGCTCTTCAGTTACTTACGACTGGAGGAACCTCGGAGCCGAAACCGAGACCTGACCTCGAATCGTTTATATCTCCCTCTTTCAGACCACTAGCGGAGTTACACCCTACCAGATGAAAGGAACCTACTATGCAATATCCCGCCCAGTTAACAGACATACCTCGGGCAACATCGTCACTACGTCCGTCGCTCTTATTGTACTGCTTCTTAAGCGTCGCGATCGTCAATGTGACTTGCATGACGTCGTCGGCGCAGGGAGGAAGTTCGCCTAAAACGTCCGGCGCCGCTCCCATTAGTGTCGTCTTTACCGACATTGCTTTGGAGTCGGGATTTCAGGATCGGCTGAGTCACGGACGAGCGCTTGTTGGCGGCGACTTCAACGGCGACGGCCGGCTCGACTTCTTCCTCGGAAATCCCGGGGATCCTACAGTTTCGGACGACGAGAGCTTCATCCTGTGGAATGACGGTATTGACGGCAACGGAAACCTAATGCTGAGAAAAGGCCAGGTCCTCGGGAAGGGAGAGATCTTCTTCACTGGTTCCACGGTCGATTATGACAACGACGGCGACAAAGACCTGTTCATCGGCATCGGAGGCCAGGAAGGGATTGGACTCGACTATCTTTTCCGCAACGATGGCGGAGTCTTTGTCGACGTATCAGAGACCGCTCAGATCCGTGGACCCAAAGACGCGAATGGCCAGTGGGTTCCGACGGCAACTAGCTCGGGCACTTGGGCGGATTACGACAACGACGGCGACTTGGATCTGTTCGTGGCCTCCCGCCAACTTAACGCTTATTCGCTAAATCTTCCCGACGGACTCGGGTGGCGGAACAGCCTGTTTCGCAACAATGGGGATGGAACGTTCACTGATGTGACTGCGACTGCCGGGGTGGGCGGCACGCTGAGCAGCATGACCGCGGCTTGGGCGGACTACGATAATGACGGGTGGCTGGATCTCTACGTGCCACACTGGGGAATTGGAGTCGTACCCGCGGGCTTCCAGCTCTACAAGAATAATCACGACGGCACGTTCACCGAACTGAATATCGACGAGACCACCCTGAACTTCGGAGACCGCGCAATTTGGGCCGCCAGCGCCGCGGATTTTAACAACGACGGCTGGGAGGATATCATGAGTTGGGCGCGCGGACAGCCCGGTGACCATAGCTCTCACGCCCTCCTCATCAACCACGGAAACTGGACCTTCACAAACGAGGCGGTCAGTGCAGGTCTTGTCCCACAAGGGGCCGTACCGTTGGTAATGGGCTGCCAGGTCGAGGATTACGACAACGATGGCGACCTTGACCTGGTGATGGCGAATGGAAGCCCTTCCGCAGGCCAGAGGGATAACCTTTGGATGAACAATTACGCCGACACGGGCCTCCTTACTTTCCAGGATGTATCCTCACTCATTGATTACCCGGCCCCGCCTGATCCGACCTGCAAGGCGCCTAAGATCAAACAGTCGAAGCTGTTCGCGAATCAGGCGTGGTTCATCGATTCCGTAAACATGCTGGTTAACATGCCTGCGGGCATGGATTCCTGCGATAACCCGGTGCGCAAAGAGGAGGTGGCCGCCGGCCAGGATCTTTGCAACCCACCGTATCCGTACCGCGGTCATGGGGTGGTGTTCTATGACTACGACGGTGATGGCGACGTAGATATGTTCATGTCCAAGGGTGGCACGCGCATCACCATCGACAGCGTCGAGCCGAACCGACTCTTTCGGAACGACGGCGGCAATGCCAATAACTGGTTGTATCTCGACCTGACAGGGGTAGTTAGCAACAAGGACGCGATTGGCGCGAAGGTAAAGCTGACCTCAAGCAAGGGCGGCGCAAATTCCCGGGTTCAATACCGCGATCTACAAGCGGGGTCCGGGTTTAGTGCCGGGGGCCCGCACATCATGCACTTTGGGTTAGGTCAGGACGATCTTATCGACGAGCTCAATATCAGCTGGCCGAGCGGTGTTTCCACGGTTATGCCGTCCGTCGCTGTGAATCAGACCCTGCAAGTGCCGGAACCGATTATCTCGTTCACAACTTTTAACGACGGGACAGCGCCCGAATGGACGCCCGTCTCGGGGGCGTGGTCCGTCGACGCGGCCAGTTACGCCCAAAGTTCGAATAGTCGCAACGCAATATCCTTGAATACCGCGGGATCCAGGGCGGACTTTTCTGTCGTGGGTAAGCTGAGTTACTCGTCGGGCAACAAGAAAATCGGATTGATGGGGCGGGCCAGCGCGGACGGAAAGACCTTCTACGCCGCCCTCCTCACCGACACTACCGCACAGCTCTTTAAGAGCGCGGACGGAAAGATGACCGCGATCGGCGATCCCATAGCGATCTCACCCATGACACCCGGCAAAGCTTATCTGGTGCGACTCCAGTTCAAAGGGTCTACGCTCCAGATGTGGGTGGATGGAGTGATGGGAGCGGTGGTACGCGATACGTCCATTAAGAGTGGGTGCATCGGCCTTCTGACTATGAGCACGCAGGCGGCGTTTGATAACGTCGCCGTCTACAAATAAACCAAAGCGTTCTCCCTTTCCAAGGCATGGAGATAGCATATCCGCACATCGCGCAATTCCGGACAAAGAGCCTGAACGTGCTCGATCCCAAGCTGGATGGCGAACCTCTGGGAGACTGCTATTGGAAAGTTTTGCACGCTTTCGTGACCGACACCTATGATACGTGCCGATACTATCGCGACCGGCTGGAGCGCGCTTCGCTAAGTCCGGACAAACTGCGATCGTGGGAGGATTTTCAGGCGATTCCGCCGCTGGCGCCGCGCCACGTTGGCGGCGTATTCGCGCCCGATAACCTGCATCCAGCTTCGGAGTTTGATCTCCTTCCCGATTCCTATCGGGCTATGATTGGAGAAGGCGTCTCATCTCGGACCGCGGGCGACAGACTCGTGCGACGATTCATGACGACTAGCACCACCGGGCGTCCTAAGGTTTCATACTACACAGCGGATGACTGGGCTTTGAATTGTGCCAATTCATGGCGTCAACATTGCCATATTTCGCGGAATTTATTCAGGAGCGTCTTCAACTGTTTTCACGCAGGCCATTACGGCGGAAAGAATGTGGAGGATACCTTCACGCGTGTCGCGGGCAGTTTGGTCGTCAGCCGACACTTTTCCTACACGACTCCCGAACAGGTAATGTCACAGCTCTGCTCCGGTTTGGGTGAAATGGGAGAGTTTACGTGTTTGGCGATCCCGCCTTGTAACCCTGCCTCTGGAGCGGTGACAAAGGGAGTCAGTCTCCATGATCTTCTGCAGCTCGATACGGAGAACTATATCGGAAAGAATGTGCGAGTAGTGACTCTCGGAGGTAGCCGGGCTGATGAGAGCGTTTATCATCTTCGCGAACGGCTATGGGAAGCTAACCGTCGAGCAGGGACGGCGCTGGCATTCTACGTGGAAAAGTACGGCTGCTCAGAACTCGGGATGGCAGCCGCCGAATGCCAGCACAACAATGGTATGCACCTTTACCAAGGGTTCATCTACACAGAAATCCTTAACGAAAAGACCTGGATGCCCGTTCGAAATGGCGAACGCGGCCTGGTCGCGATGACCGGATTGCGCAAGGGGAGTCGGTTTCTCAGGTATCTGGTCGGAGACGAAGCAACCTTCGTGGACGAACCGTGTCCTTGTGGGAGGCGGAGCCCACGTATCACGGACATCCAACGGGTGCTCGATGTGGAGCGACTGCGAGGTGGCTGTGCCTCCGCGACCTCACAGCGCGAGACCTAGATTGATGTCAGACTATCCGCACTTGTTCTCCTCGCTGGAGATTCGAGGTCTTTGCTTTGCGAATCGAATTGTTCGCGCATCGCCAACCGAACTCTGAGCTTGCGCACGATCTAACTGAGGGCGGCGTTCCGATCCACGCGGTTGGAAATCCCTATTGGCACCTGAAACGACGATCGCTCTGGTCTTTGATGGTGCGATCGTCGGAGCTGCGCACTTCGACCTTATACTTGCCGGCAGCCAGCGACGTGGGGACGGTCCAGTCAAAGCTGCCATCGCTGGGAGTGGAGGCAGCAATGACGGCGGCGGTAGTCTCGCCATCGAGAAGTCGGATCTTAACGTGGCTAGAGATGTTGTCCGTCCAAGTGATGGTGTAGGTGTTGCCTTTAATCCAAGTCTCTCCGCCGTTGGGGCTCGTCACCGTGATGGCAGGTGGTGGCGGCGCTTCTACGATCTTCATGCGCTGGTTAGGGTTGATGTTCGCAAGTGTCTGAACAGTACCGTCGGGCCAGGTGACCTCGATTTCGGAAACCACCGTGTTGGTATTGAGGCCAAAATAAGCACCAAGATCGCTGCCGCCACCCAGACTATCACCGCTTCGCGTTTCCCAATACTGCACGACCCCATCCGGTGTGGTCACTTTGATCTTCGCGCCAATACCATCCCGATTACTCAAGGGCGGTCCAGCGCCCTGCAAGTCCAGGATAAGCCAGTGATGCCCAGTCGTGTTGGCGTAGTCATTGCGGAAAAGGAACACACTCTCTCCGTAATTGACCACGAAGAGGTCAGGATCACCATCACCGTCGTAGTCGCCCATGACAATAGTGCGGCCTTTTCCTGGGTCATCGATACCACTGCTGGATGAGACGTCGCTGAAAGTGATGCCGTTGCCATCGTTATGGTAGAGCAGGTTCGGCTGGGGATCAGTTGTGCTGTCGATCCAGAGCGTTCCGGCGGCGACACAAAGATCAAGGAAGCCGTCCAGGTCATAATCGAAGAAGATGGTTCCCCAGGTGATTCGCTTCTTGCCCGTTTCCGGCACGTATGCTTCGTCGAGGCCCGCCGCTGCGGTCACATCGGTAAATGTGCCTCCACCGTTGTGCAACAGAAGAGGACTTGTGATGTTAGTGTAAAAGTAATCGAGCCAGCTATCACGGTCGTAGTCGCCAACTGCGATGCCCATGCCGTTGCGACAGTCCGCCACCCCAACGCTCTCGCTTACTTCCGTGAAGGTCCATGTTAGCGGGTCGCTGCCACCGTCGTTACGGAACAGCTTTGTCCCTAGCGGCCCGTAAGGACAGTCATTGATGAGGAAAATATCCAAGTCGCCATCCTTGTCGTAGTCGGTCCAGGCGGCAATAAAGCCGTAGCCGTTCAAATTCTCCAGCCCCAATAGGTATGACACATCGGTGAACGTGCCATCGCCGTTATTGTGGAAAAGCCGATCCTGAACGCCAGTCCCCGGCTGAATCTCCTTGTGGTTGGCGACGTAAAGGTCGAGATAACCATCTTTGTCGTAATCGCCCCACGAGGGAGTGGCGCCCCGCTGAGGAGTGGTGATGCCGGGAAAAGCCGTCGCCGTCACGTCGATGAATGTAGCCGTGCCGGTCTCGGTGAGCAGGTTCTTGAAGAACACGTCGTCATCGCCGTTCGCCAGGTACATGTCCAGATCGCCGTCATTGTCGAAGTCGGCCACAGCTACCCCGGAGCCGTCGTGCGAGGCGTCGGCTACGCCCAGGTCGGCGGCAACATCTACAAAAACCCCGCCACCATCGTTGCGCCAGAGATGGTTCGCCCCTACGCGGTTGGTCATGTAAAGGTCGAGGTCGCCGTCGCGATCGTAGTCGAACCACGCTGCGCCAGTATTAATCCGAACGCCCGGCAGGTTCCCTACAGAATGGGTAACGTTACCCAAACTCAAGAGGGTCACGTCGGTAAATAGAGTCTGGGCTCGAATGGGCTGTGCGGTCAGACAGGTGCATCCGAGCAGGACGCTTAAGCAAGCAGTAGGGGAGAAGGTCAAGATTGCCTTTACTATTTGTAAGTTACTGCGTTCCAAGGCGAACACAAACGCCAGCGGCGGTTTGCAACTTGGCCGGATCATAGCAAATCCGGCGCTGCATGGGAATCTCGAAATCAGACGATTATTTTGCAGCGAATGAGGCTTGAGAATGAAGGCCAGAATCCAGGGGGAGTTTCGCTCAGCCGCTGATAGAGGTTACGCGACGCGAATGCTGACCCGGCCGCATCTGGCGAACTCCGCCACGATCTCGTCGCCTTGCTCCATGTCCGTAGGCGAGCAGAAAGACCCGGGCATCACGAATTCACCGGCTTCAAGGCCACCGCCGAGCTCGCCGAGCCGGTTGGCAAGCCACGCGACCGCCTTCGCCGGATCTCCAAGGACCGAACGACCGCTGGAGCGATCAACGAGAACACCGTTCTTGTAGAACGACACGGTCTCTTCACTGAGATTGATTGCATCGATGGGGACTTTGCGATCACTCAGAACCACGTACTTAGACGATGCGTTGTCCGCGATTGTATCGACCAACCGGATGCGCCAGTCCGCGATCCGACTGTCCAGAATTTCCAGGGCTGCCACGACGTAGTCAGTTGCCTGGAGCACGTCATCGATGGTGACGTGCGGCCCTCGCAACGGCTCCTTCAGCATCATCGCGACTTCCGGCTCCGCCTTGGGAGCTATCATTTTGGTTCTGGAACACAGCTCGCCCGACCGAAACACCATATCGTCCAGAACCGAGCCGTAGTCGGGCTCCGAAACGCCGAATACTTTTTGCATGGCGACGTTCGTTAGGCCGATTTTCTTAACCGCAACGCGTCGATTGGGTCCGAGGCGACGCTCGTGACCCAGCAGCTGGATTCTGTAGGCATCCTCCACGCTTAGGTCTGAAAACCGACTGCTCAAAGGTTCAATCGGCGTAGCGGTGCTTTCTGCCTCGAACAACTCGTCGGCAAGGACTTTCAACATTTGAGTTTCGAGCATCGCGCCCTCCTAGAAGAGTATCCGATCCGCAAACGGTCAAGGTTCAAAAGCATTGATCCCGTTTCTGCGCGGTGCTAATTCAGATGCACTGAAGAGTGTTATGGACCTGGGTATTCGTGGCAAAAAAGCGATCGTGTGCGGTTCAAGCCAGGGGCTTGGAAAAGGTTGCGCCCTGGCTCTCGCGCAAGCAGGCGTGTCGCTTGTCATCAACGGCCGCCGGGCAGCGGTACTCGACAAAACCGCGAGAGCGATTCGGGAGACGACCGGCGTAGATGTCGTGCCTGTCGTCGCTGATATCGGAACGCAGGAAGGACAAGCGGCTCTGCTCACCGCCTGCCCTGAGCCCGACATCTTGGTCAATAATGCAGGCGGACCGCCATACCGGGATTTTCGAACGCTAGACCGTGCGGCGATCGGTGCTGGCGTGACGATGAACATGATCGTCCCGATCGAATTGATCCAGCGAGTGATCGGCTCGATGACCGATCACGGATTCGGTCGCATCGTAAACATCACGTCTATCAGCGTGAAGATGGCAGTGACAGGACTCGACGTCTCGAGTGGGGCTCGGGCCGGGCTGACCGCATTTCTCGCTGGCGTATGTCGCAGCGTTGCGGACCGGAACGTGACAATCAACCAACTACTCCCGGGCTACTTTTATACCGAACGTTTGCGAGAAGGATTCGTTGCGACAGCCGAGCGCGCGGGAAAGTTGGAAGAGGAGGCCGCCGATGAATGGAAACTCAGAGTTCCGGCGAAGCGCTTCGGGAATGTCGAAGAGTTTGGCCAGACTTGCGCCTTCCTTTGCAGCGTGCACGCCGGCTACATCACTGGGCAGAATATTTTGATGGATGGCGGCCTTTATCCTGGCGCGTTCTAATCACCGCTCGACTCAGCGAATTCCGGCGTGAAGCGCACGGCTACCGTTGTACCTGGCTGACGATCCGCCAGTTTGTACTTATTGCCCATCTGTCCAATAAGTCGACTTGCGGCTATCGGATAAATCCCGGTGCCAAACGAGGAGTCATATCTCGCGACCGGTCCAGCGATGCCGGTCACCACTTAGGAGACCGGCATCGCTACCAATCAATTACTGCGAACTATTACCTACAATCCAGAGTAGCAAACGTAACCGAATCCGTTGCGCTTCTGGTTCCCTTCGTCACTTTCACGACTGCCGTCTGGTTTGTCTCGTCCAGGTAAGCATGAGTTACAGTCGGATTCGTGCTGGGCGCGGTATCGAAGATACCGTCGTTATTGAAGTCCCAGGTGTACCTGACGTTGCGTTGCGGAGGATTCAACGACGCCGTCAAAGTGACGTTGACGAAATCGCCACCCTGGCAACTCTGATCTTGCACGCTGGCCGCGAGGGTAACGGTCGGCGCGGTGAGAGCAGTTCGCACAGGAACTGCCATCATAAGGATACCGAGGACCGCGATTCCCAGAATCACGATCCCCTTTTTATTAATATTGTGCGTATTTGTATTCATGTCCGTGTATCGCACCGCCACCGACACTGTGCGCGTAGTAAAACAAGACTGTTTGGTAACGCGGTTGTAACCTTTCCCTAGGCACGTCATTTCAAAGTAGTTCGGAATCGCAGTCAGCCAGTCTTAGCACAGACGCTCATCAACGATTATGAGGCGATCGTGTGGTCGCGGCGGTGCGGCCGCCCCGGAGGGCACTTGCTCCAGCTCGATCCAGACTTCACGTTTTCGACGAACTCAGACAGCGCGCTCTCAACTCTTCAAGTCTTTTCAGAGCTGCATTGGTCGAAAGGGTATCGGCCGCGCTGTTCATCACCCGCTGAACTTGCAGGACGATGTCTCGTTCGCCTCCGCAGCTTTTCAGAATCGCCATCGCGATCTCACGCATTACCGAGTTATCCGCAAACGTCTTCTTAGCTACCATAGGAATCTTTCCTAAGATAATTTCGGTCGAAGGCGGCTAGTCGGTTGTGTGTGATTTACAAACGATCACCTTGCGGCCGCAACCGAATCTCACGTCGATAGCTCTTGACGCGGAACATGCTCCTTTCGAGGAGATTGTGCATCTTCTGCTAAAGGACTAGGCCGCACCATCCGCCTGAACCACGGGTCCGGCGATCGGAACTTCTTCAAACTTTAGCTTTCGTCCAAGCTCTCGCCGGAGCAGGAGCAGGATGAGACACGCCTGCACAACCTGGGACATCACCGAGAGATACCAAACCTGCCTGATGTGAAAACCCGGCCGGTGGGAGATCAGGACCGCAGGGAGTGCGAAGAGAAACAAACGCGAAGCGGTACTGAAAAGCGGCGGCACGGTATTACCCAAACCCTGAAAGACACTCGAACTGCTAAAGGCGATGCCGGAGGCGAGGAAGTTTAAAGATACGATCGTTAGGTATTCGCTTCCAAAACCAATCACCTGAGGGTCACGCGAAAATGCACGAATCAACCACGGTGCAAAAAGCCATACCGTGGCGGTCAAGACTGCCATCATCGCCGAAGCCAATCCGATCGCGGCAAAAACCGATTGCCGGACTCGATCCGCTCGCCGTCCGCCATAGTTTTGACCGACCACTGGCGAAACCGCAAAGCTAAGGGCTAGCACGGGCAGGAACATGGCCTGCATGACCCGTGCGCCTACTCCGAACCCCGCCTGCGCCGCGGCGCCGAATTGTCGGATAATCGCGTAGACGATGAAAATGTAGACTGAGAAAAGCGCGAACTCGGCGCCCGCTGGCAATCCGACCTTGAGCATTTCCCACCAGACCTGCATGCGTGGGCGCCACTGTGCGAATCGGAAACGCAGGTAGTGGAACTTCTTCTCGAAATAAATGAGCATCATGACATCGGCGACGAGGATCGAGATAAATGTCGCGAGTGCTGCCCCACCTACCCCGAGACTGGGCCACGGACCTATCCCGAAGATAAGCAAGGGAGCGAGCACGATATTCAAGAGCACACTAAGGACCTGCAGACCCACCGCCGGCTTGACTATGCCCGTCGCTCGGAGGGCCGACCCGAGAGTCACGAGCGGGAATTGCAAGAGTAAGCCTGGGATAAACCAGTTAAGATACTCCTTCGCCAAGATTGAAGTCTCGGCATCTGCTGTTAGAGCACGGCAATAAACATCACGCAGCACAAAGCCAACAATCCCAAACCCCAGCGCGATGCAGAGCGACATCACAAGAGATTGATTAAAGATACGCTCGGCATGTGGCTGATCCTTTCGTCCGGCCGCTTGCGCAATCAACGCCGTTGTCCCCACCCCCAGCATCTGGGTTAGCGCCAGCACCACCATCGTCAGATTGCCGGCTACCCCAACGGCGGCGATAGCCTCTTTCCCGAGGCGGCCTACCCAGTAAAGGTCCGCCAGGAGATAGAGAGTTTGCGCCAGCATACTGACAGCAAGAAACGCCGCCATATCCAGCAGATGTCGAATTACTGAACCCTGGGTTAAATCTTTCATTAGATCGTTCTCTCAGCCGGAACAGTTAATTATTAGTAACTTCCCCTCCACAGCCCAACGGAGCATTTCAACGCTCTAATCGTTAGTCTCCGACCTGCGGCAGGAACTCTTCGCGCACAATCTTCCCGTCCTTGACGGTGTAGACGCCGGCTTCTGACATCTTAATGCGTTCATTCGAGGTTTTTTCGCCGAACTCGAGATCGTAGAGCACGACAAAACGATCATGCGCGACGAACGGACCGCTTACCTTGATATCATAAACATTCATCGTGTTGATCCACCAGTCGGTCTTGCCGCGGACCGCTTCGAGGCCGCGTTTTTCCGGCGACTCGTCTCCCATTGCCTGTGCTTCCACGCTTACGATGTCGTTCGAATAGAGTGTATCGACCGCCTCGCGCCACGCCTGCTTGCGGGTTAGTTCCACAACTTTCTTGCCAATTTCTTCAGTCGTCATATCCACCGCTTCTCTCAAACGGCGAGGCCGTCAAATGACAGTTTAAAAAGGCTGCAAACGCGGTCGTTTCTGTTAGAACGGCACGAGATATGGCACCCGGAGAATAAGATTGATGAGCCGAACTTTCCGCGAGGAGGAGAAGCGTGTTAAGGAACGCAGCGCAGTTTTTAAAAAAGAGCTGGGGCTACGCGATCTTGTTCTCACCCAGATCGTGTTTGTCGTCGGATCATCGTGGGTCGGCACCGCCGCAAAACTTGGCCCTTCGCAGACGGTTTACTGGCTTCTCGCCATCCTCCTTTTCTATCTCCCCATCGCCGGCGTCATCATTTACCTCAACGGCATCATGCCGCTCGAGGGCGGCCTTTATCAGTGGGCCAAGCTTGGGTTCAACGAATTCGTAGGGTTCATCGTCGCGTGGAATCTCTGGCTGCTCGGCATCAGCGTCATGGCCGGCACCGGCCTTGTCATCGCAACGAACCTTGCCTACGCCCTCGGCCCAAACATGGCCTGGATGCCAGGGAATCGCCTCTTTGTTTCCGCGCTCAACGGAGTTCTATTCGCTGCACTTATTCTCGTCACGATCCGCGGACTTAGCCTTGGAAAATGGGTCCACAATATTGGAGCGATTCTTCTGCTCATTACTTACGGCGCCGTCATCCTCCTGCCGATAATTGCCCGCATCATGGGCAAACTTCCAGAGTATCATCCGATCGAATGGGCCCTGCCGAGCGCTTCCCTTTTTAGTCTGAATATTTTCAGCAAAATGGCTCTTGGCGCCTTGAGCGGATTTGAGTATGTCGCGATCCTCGCTGGCGAAACGCGCGCCCCCGCGAAAAATGTTGGCCGTTCTGTCCTGATCGCCGCGCCCATCATCGCGTTGATGTTCATCCTCGGCACCAGCTCCGTCATGGCGTACACGCGCTTCGCGGACCTCGATCTCATCGGACCGGTGCCGCAAGCATTGAGCGCCGGTGCGCGTGCCTTCGGTGGGGCTGGAACAACCGTCGCTTCCATCGCGATTCTTATGCTAGGCGGACGCGCCATCGCGCTGGTCAGCATTTATTTCACGGGAAACACCAGGCTACCCATGGTGGCCGGGTGGGATTCGCTCCTGCCAGCTTGGTTTACCCGTTTGCAGCCTCGCTACAAGACACCGGTCAATTCGATTCTATTCGTCGGGATCGTCACGCTTGTTTTCGCAATTGCCAGTCAGATCGGGGTGGGCGCTCAGGAAGCTTTCCAGCTCATCGATAATGCCGCCGGGATCTTTTACGGCATTGCGTATCTGGTGCTCTTCGCGATTCCGATTTGTGGATTGCGGACCTTGCCGACGCGGGCTCCGCTCTGGCTACGATTCGGGGCGGCGGTAGGGTTTTCCGTTACAGCTCTTTATATTGTGTTAACGATTTTTCCCATCGTTGACGTCCAGAACCGCACAGCTTTTGCGGCGAAAATTATTATCGTCACAATCGCCGCGAACCTGATTGGCGGATTGATCTTTGTTGCCGGTTCGCGGCGTTCTCGAGGCCATTAAGCCAAGAAATCGCCGAACCGACTCTGACCGCGACTTCTAGCTAAATACCCGGCATTGTGATTCTTATATTCACATTTCGCGAGACCACGGTTCCTTCGCCGAAAGTTTTATTCTTTTTACGAGAAAAGTAATTGACGGAGCGCGCGTAAATTGATCGGATCAAGAGTCGTTAGACTGATCGCAAGGGAAGTTGTTGAGAACAGATTGTCCTAGTAGCCTGTCGAGAAAATCGCTACACTTCGTCAAACAATTGTCAGCCGCCGTGAGTTTGTCGAAAATCTTTGTTCAACAATCCCGCGGTTGGATTTTTGGGGAGATGGTTGCCACCGTCCTCTCCATCGGAGCGCTCGACTTCGCGACCGGCTACCAGATCCGGGTTCTCCCCTTCTACAGCGTACCGATCTTCGTGTCGGCATGGTTCTGCGAAAAGAGCCACGCATTCCTGGTTGCGGCGCTCGCGGGCTCTGTTTGGTTTTACGCCAACTGGTTGACCGGCGATCCCGAGCTTCATCTCCACAATTGGATTCGGGTCTGGGAGGCGTTCAGACATGTCGCGTTTTTCATGGTTGTTGCCTGGACGGGATCAGCCCTGCGCGCAAAAAGCGATATTGCCTCTGCGCGCATTGCCCTATTGGAACATTCCCACCGTTTGGAGCGCGAGATCGTAAACATCAGCGAAGCTGAACAACGCCGGATCGGGCAGGATTTGCACGATGGCATTTGCCAAAATCTCGCTGCCCTCAGTTGCGCGGCTACTTCGTTGCGGAACGATTTGCGCGAGTTACGCCTTTCAGCTGAATCCAAGATGGCCGATGAGCTCGCCAACCGGCTCCGGGATGCGGTGGTGCAGACGCGCGAGCTGGCGCATGAACTTGTTCCCGCACATGTAGCTGAAGTCGGGTTAGTTTCCGCGTTGGAGTCATTAACTCAGTCAGTCACTCAGCTGCAAGGAATTAACTGCACGTTCCAGGCTCGGAACGGAGTGTCCAATTGCGACGAGCAGACTGCGACTCACCTTTACCGCGTGGCGCAGGAAGCGATCAACAACGCAACCAGGCATGGAAAAGCAAGCCAGATAGATGTTTCTCTCCAGGCCACGGATCATCTTATGACCTTGCAAGTATTGGACGACGGGGTCGGTATCTCTGAGTCGAAGTCAAATGGTATGGGTCTCGCGATCATGCGTGCCCGGGCCCGACTCAACGGTGGCGAACTGCAAATTGAACAGCCGGAAAGTGGGGGCACAAAGATATGTTGCTCCGTCCGAATCGATCAACAAGGGACTGAACTTGCAGACGCCTGACCAAATCAGCGTAGTCCTGGTCGAGGATCATCGAATGTTCCGCGAACAACTCGCGCATTTGATCAACAAGGCGGACGACATGGTGGTTATCGGCGAAGCGGACAACATTCGCGATGGCTTCGCCCTGATTCAGCAAACCCAGCCGAGCATCGCAATTCTCGATCTTACCTTGAAAGGTTCGAGCGGCTTGGAGCTGCTCAAGGATTTGCGCGCCCATGGCATGGACGTCCCGGTCCTCGTCCTGTCCATGCACGACGAATCCAGCTACGCGCAACGCGCGCTTCGTGCCGGCGCCAAAGGTTACATGACCAAGCACGAAGCCTCAGAGAACGTGATGGTCGCAATCCGTGAAGTCCTTAAGGGCGAGGTCTACTTGAACCCTCGTTTCATGTCCAAACTCGTGAGCAAAATGATGACTCAGCGGGATACCTCAGCGGCGCCGATTGACTTGCTCGCTGATCGCGAGCTCGAGGTCTTCGAGTTGATTGGCCGCGGCCTAACGACACGCGAGATTGGGATCCAGCTCGGCCTCGGACTTTCCACCGTTGATACTTACCGGACGCGGATCAAAGAGAAATTGAATCTCGAGAACGCGTCGCGGCTTCGCTCTGAAGCTAGTCGCTGGGTTCAACAACGCGAAGTTAGCCAATAGTAGTCGACCCTCTGTCCTTGGAGGAATGCATGTAAAGCATCCTCGATAGTCTTTCCGCGTCCGTATCCGGACCGGGATGTCTATTTTCTGTTTCGAGGAGGGCCGCCTCAGCCCCTTGTCGGGTTTTTCGCTACACGTTTTGTCTGACGCTCAGTTTCCGCTTCGGCTTGACCTATCTTCCGCGGTCTGCTGAGATACGCCCGCCAAAAGCCCCATCGAATCTGTCGAACTCTGCCCAACCGAGTTCTTCGCCCGATAGCCGTGATTGGCCGCGGCATGATCTGATCCACCGTTCACAAAAATGCAATTATGACGCGCACCGAAAATCTTTCTGCCCCTGCCCTAAAAACATCTCCCAGGCGATCTGCCTTTGGTTCACCCGCAATGAAAATGAAAACGAGACTCATCCTTCTAACTACCGCAGTCTTTATCGCTCTGTTGTCGGCAGGGCAGTCAGCAACCCAAGTATTTTCCTTCACGGGTAGTGACCAGGTGTGGGTTGTTCCTAATGGAGTTACTTCCGCAACCTTCACTTGCTACGGCGGTGGTGGTGGCAGTGGTGGCGCGATTGGAAATAGTCTTGATCAAGCAGCCGGCGGCGGCGGTGGCGGAGCTACCTCCCTTAGCGCCCAAAGTGTTACCCCCGGTGAGTCGTTGACAATTACCGTGGGCGGCGGCGGTACAGCCGGCGCGAGCACTGGAACTAACGGGGGCCCTGGCGGCACATCAACTGTGAAACGGGCCACAACCACACTCGTAACCGCTCTCGGTGGTGGCGGTGGCGGCGGAGTAACTGTAGGTGGCGGCACTGGCACGGCAGGTGCAGGCGCCGCGGCAGGAACCGGAGGATTTGGAGGTGGCAATGGCACTACTGGATTACGAGATGCCAGCGCTGAAGTAGGTGGTGCTGGCGGTGGCGGTGCAGGGAACGCCGGAGCAGGAGGCAACGGTACACAGACAACTACGAGCTCGAACACAGTTGGCGGAGCCGGTGGGATAGGAAGTCCAAACAACACGCCCTTCATCGGCGGCGCGGGGGCCGGAGCCACGACCACGGGCGGCTCTTTAGCTGGTGTTACAGGTAGCGTTCCCGGCGGCGGTGCTTCGGGCGCGGCTACTTTCACCACTGCGTCAGCGGGAGCAACGGGAGGTAATGGACAGGTTGTTGTTACCTGGGTTGGCATTCCGATCAGCGGCACCAGGACAGTTGGTCCTACCGGTGACTATGCAACCCTGACGGCTGCGATTGCCGATGTGACCGCCAACGGCATTAATGGTGCTATGGTTCTCGAATTGCAGAGCACGTATGTGAGCACCAGTGAGACGTTTCCTATCGTCGTTGGAAACATCACGGGTAATAGCGGGACCAACACTATCACCGTGCGGCCGCAAACCGGTGCGACCGCACTTTCGATCAGTGGATCCAACACGACTGCGATTATCGACCTCAATGGTGCACAAAACGTGATCTTTGATGGGCGTCCTGGTGGGATTGGCACGGCCAAGCAGCTAACTCTCGCCAATACCAGCACCACCGGCACCGTCGTTCGCTTCATCAACGAAGCGATCAACAATAGGCTGACGTTCTGTACCGTCACCGGTGTTACAACTTCAACCACGAGCGGCGTGATCTTCTTTAGCACTACCACGGGTGCGAATGGTAACGATAACAACACCATTGACACCTGCGATATTACCGCTGGCGCCACCACCCCGACGAACGGCATCTACTCGAGTGGCACGACCACCACGACAGCGACGAATAACAGCGGCAACCTGATTACGAACAGCAATATCTCGAACTACTTCAGCGCGATCAGCACCTCGATCGGCATCCTGATCTCAGGTGGCAGTACCGACTGGACGATTTCGAACAACAAGTTCTTCCAGACTGCTACCCGGACCCAGACTACGACCAGTTTAACCCACAGCGGTATCCAAATTGCGAATAGCACCTCAGGAAACAACTTCCAGATTACCGGTAATACCATCGGTTTCGCCAGCAGCACCGGCACTGGGACTTATACTTTCGTCCTCCCAGCTTCGACCAGCGGCGGCTTTATCCCGATTAACCTCAGTGTCGGCACGACCACGGCCACGAGCGTGCAAAACAATCTCATTGCTGGCATCGCAATCTCTGGCAGTGCCTCCGGCACGGGTTCGAATGCGCCTTTCCGCGGCATCTATGTCAGCAGCGGTTTGGTCAACATCGGTAACGTGACCGGCAACACTACTGGCAGTTTGTCAGCCACAGGCAGCATTACCTACACCAGCAGTTCCTCGAGTAGCAGTGACGTCTTTGGGATTTTCAACAACGGCTCAAGTAACTGGACCGTCAGTAACAACAACATCGGCGGTATTACCGTTTCCAACTCCAGTACTGGCGCGGGAAACTTTTACGGGATCCGGGCAAACACGCTCTCTTCGGTCACCTTTACCTGCCAAAACAATACGATTGGTGGCACGGTGGCCAACTCGATTCAAAGTACGACTACTGCGACCGGCACAATTGTTAATGGAATCCTCAACAGTGCCCCTGCTGGCACGATCACTGGCAACACGATTCGAAACCTGACCGCGGCGGGCGGAACGGGCACAACGACCAGCGCCTCAGTCGCAGGCATCGTAAACAACGCGACCAGCGCGAATCATACAGTTTCGCAGAACACAATTCACTCCCTGACAAACACCAGCGCCGCTAGTGCAACTACAGTAACAGGCATCCATTTCACATCCTCGACGGGTACGAATGTGGTCGCACGGAATTTGATTCATTCGTTCAGCGCCGCCAGCACAACGGCGGTTTTGAACGGAATCCAGACGGGAACGGGATCAACGACTGCGACCTACAAGAACAACATGATTCGTCTCGGCGTAGATGCGAGTGGTGGTTCGGTCACGATCGCCTGTTTGATTAATGGCATTAATGAGCCTTCCGGTTCAGCGACTGACAACTTTTTCAATAACAGCGTTTATATCGGCGGCAGTGGCGTCGGCACAACGGTCAGCAACACCTTTGCCTTTAATAGCCTGCAAACAATCAACATCCGCGTTTTCCAGGACAACATTTTTGTTAACGCCCGCTCGAA
>Ga0207697_10000334_pt1 | contig 26222 bp, 24 predicted proteins | sample KBSSwiS5withPhiX_FD_184293 | JGI IMG/M metagenome (GOLD analysis project Ga0207697, IMG submission 184293) | Switchgrass rhizosphere microbial communities from Kellogg Biological Station, Michigan, USA, with PhiX - S5 (SPAdes) (version 2) | ecosystem: Host-associated > Plants > Roots >... | reverse complement strand
GGGGTGAGGGATCTCGCGAGTGAGCGATGATTGTGCAAATACCTTGTGTGATCCACGACCGCAGGTGGGGTCCCTCGCTTGCGCCCGGGATGACGACTGCGCAGTGTGACATTCCATCGAATTCTTCCCTGGAGCGTTGCCCCAGGCTCGGTTGAGACGGCGCCTTTGGACCTAAGTACGTACGAAAAAACGGCCAGCCGAGCGGCAACCAGCGAAATATATATTTGGTGGGGAAATCTTTGTCGCGCGTTCGTGGCAACATGGATTGATCGTGCCGCGACGTTGCTTGGCCAGCGTTGAGAAATTGTGCGAAAACAAATTTTTAGAAAGGATTGAAATATGCAGCGCGTAATTCATTTCGAGATTTACACTCGCGATCCGGAAGCGGTCTGCCCGTTTTACCAGGATGTTTTCGGCTGGAAGTTCAAAAAATTTGAAGGTGGTCCGATTGAGTACTGGGTTGTCACAACAGGCGACGATAAGGACCCGGGAATCAATGGCGGTCTGGCGCGTCCTCGTGAAGGACAGAGCCCCGGTACGATAAACACGATAGCAGTCCCATCACTCGATCAATCGATCAAGAAAATTGAGGAGCGCGGCGGTAAGATTTGTGTGCCGAAGGTGGAGATCCCCAGTGTTGGCTGGTTGGCCTACGCTGAAGATCCCGCTGGCAACGTCTTTGGAGTGATAGAGCCACATCCGGAAGCAAAATAGTTCGGGCGACAGAGGATCATGCCATCGGTGAGCAGAATTTGCACAAACGAATAAACTGAAGAAGCTGTTTCTGTAGCGGAAATAAACCAAAACAATGGAGGAAATATGAGTACGGAAGACGTTGCGATGAGATTGGTGGAGCTTTGCAAGGGGAAGGACTGGAAGAAGGCGATCGACGATCTTTATGCGAAAGATATCGTCAGCATTGAACCCCGCGCGATGGAAAACATGCCGGCGGAAATGCGAGGGATCGATCAAGTACGAGGTAAAACCGATTGGTGGGAAAAGAACATGGAGGTGCATGACTCGAAGGTGAGCGGTCCGTTTGTAGCAGGTGATACATTTGTAGTTCGATTTGACATTGACGCTACTGACAGGAATTCAAAGGAACGAATGCAGATGTCCGAGGTGGGCATCTACACCGTCAAAGACGATAAGGTAGTGCGCGAAAAGTTTTTGCCGCTGGCTGATGGGTAGCGCTCGCATTCTGCGCGCATACCGACACGTCCTCGTGGTGGTTCTCCTTTCCTCTCCCTTTCCAAAAGGGAGAGGATTGAAGGTGAGGGATTTCTCTTCTCTGCAGATTGGTCCGGTCGGACGATCTTTCAATTTCTCACCTTCCTCCCACTTCTTCGAATTGTTTCTTCACATCTGGCATTTTCACGCCCATTTTTTTGGCAGATTCGGTCGCCTCCTGAATGGCATCGTCCACGTCCTTGTCCGTATCCCGTGCGGGTAGGAATGGCGTAAGAAGAAAGGATGCAATGATTAGGGAAGCAAAAACGAACAATCTCGATTTCATAGCAGGCAAACTAACGCCGTGTTTGCGCGCGGCAATCGACAACGTCACGCGCGACTCTTGTGCGATCAATTACCCTTTGTGAGGTCCCTCATCGTCTGCGCGATTCGCGATGACAGGGCGGTTGTTTTTGATCAGCTCCATGATGTTGCGGTGTTTGGACTGATGGTAGATGTCATGCGAGGAAAAGCACGCAGATGGTCCGAATCGGTAATATCGCGAGAGCTTAAATGCAGCAGGGGAGAATTAAAGTTGTTCGATGCCTTCGATTTTCGGAATCCGAAACAGATGCCCTGCAATTGTCAAACAACGTCAGCCCCATTCTACTATAGCGTGCATTTGCATGGCTTGATTGTTGCTCGCAATAAAGGGAAGCGCGCAATTGACAAGAGGGGACAACCTCTCTAAGCTGCGCGACCTCGAAAATTATGCGTCCTATTTGGAAAGGCAGCATCAGCTTCGGGTTAGTCTATATCCCGATCGCGGTTTATCCCGCCACTCGCGAGGAGAAATTAAGTTTCCGCCAACTGCGCGCGACTGACCTTAGTCCTATCCGATACAAAAAAGTGGCTGAGGCCGATATGAAAGAAGTTTCAGCCGATCAAATCGTCAAAGGCTTCGAATATGAGCGTGGGCGCTATATCGTTTTGAAAGACGAAGATTTTGACAAGGTGCGGATTGAATCCACCCATTCCATCGATATTACCGACTTTGTGGAGCTGGAACAGGTGGATCCAAAATTCTTTTATAAGCCTTACTTTTTAGAACCGCAGAAGGGTGGCGAGAAAGCTTATGCTTTGTTGCACAAGGCCCTGAGTGGTACCGGCAAGATTGGCGTAGCCAAGGTCGTGATCAGCAATCGTGAATACCTTGCCGCGGTCAAACCCGATGGACTATTTCTCATTCTCGAGCTCATGCATTTCGCCAGCGAAGTGCTCACGCCGGAGGAATTGAACCGGCCCAAGACCGAGTTGAACGAGAAGGAACTGAAAATGGCGCACGCCCTTATTGAAAGCATGTCGAGTGTGTGGGAGCCACAGAAATATCGGGACGAATATCGGGATGCCGTGATGGAGATGATCGAGCAAAAAGCTAACAAGAAGGAGATCGCGCCCAAGGTCGAGGTAAAGGCTCGGGCTACCAATGTGGTCGACCTGGTTAAGGTTTTGCAGGAAAGCCTGAACCGCAATCAATCGGTCAAGGTAAAACGCGGTTCCAATCGCAACAGCCGCCGAACATCCACTGCACTGGTCAAGCAGAAGCGCCGCGCTGCCGCCTGATCGTGTTTCTGCAACGGCGTTTGTGTCAAACGCCGGCCTTTGCGACAGGCGCTTGGCACAAGCCTCTACAACTGTTCGAGCAGTTCGCGCATTTGCGTTGCTAACTTCGGCCCGATGCCGGCTTCCTCATGCTTAAAGTAAACAAAAACATCGGACCATTCTCCGACATGTGCTTTGATTACGTTTGCCCATCGCTTCACATCGTCCGTTTGATAATCTTCACGTCGTAAACGCAGGTAACCCCAATCGGCGGTCACGACCTGTGGCGTCTCCAGCTTTTCGGTGTCGGCGATGCACAAGCAAACATTTCGCTTTCGCAGCAGCGCGAATATTTCCTCATCCAGCCATGATTCATGGCGAAACTCGAAGGCTGCCCGCATACTCGCCGGCAACGATTCCGTAAAATGCTCGAGCAGAGGGGCGTCCTTCTTCAAATTTGGCGGAAGTTGAAATAAGACTGGGCCGAGCCGTGACCCCAATCCGTTCACAACGTCGTAAAAGTAATCGACCGTGTCGCCGCAATTGCGCAGCCTCGCGAAATGCGTGACTTTTTGCGGCGCCTTTAAGGTAAATCGAAACGTTTCCGGGGTAAGCTGGCACCAGTTTGTGATCGTTTTCGGTGCCGGAATTCGGTGGAAGGTGTAATTAACCTCTGTGGTATTGAATCGTTCGGCGTAAAAAGGAAGCATCTTCGCCGCCGGCAAATCCTCTGGGTAAAAGCTTCCCTTCCATTCCGCATACTGGAATCCAGAAGTGCCAATCCAATATTTCATGAGGCAAGCATTTTCATAAACGTCGGGGTGCATCCGTTCTTGGCAGACTGTTGAAAGCCCTCATCCTCACTTTCTCCCCCGGGGAGAAGGAACCGCTCTTTCGAGCGATTACAGACACGCGACGTGCGAGTCTCCTCTCCCATTCTCTCCCGCTGGGAGAGACGCACGCGCAAGCGGCAGTGAGGGCAGTATTTCAACAGTCGGTTAAGCGTGGCGCACCCCTCGCCCCGCCCTGTCCCCTCATCGCGAGCGGAGAGGACGAAGATGAGAAGTGAATTGGTACTACATAGAAATGGCATCGGCTTTATCAAGACGGGTTAGCTGCGCACTCCTTTCGTCACCCGGACAAGCTCGGCGGCGACTTGTTCGATCCGTTTCGCAACCTTGGTATCCGACAGCCTGTCGCCGTCAAAAGAATCACCCGTAGCAAAAACAAATCGCGGAATGATGAGACAGCGGAAATCGAGCATGAGGCTATTGGCAAAGCTCATGACCGACATGTAGCTGCCCATCCCGCCGGCCGCGCAAAGAAAAGCGACTATTTTGTCTTCCCAGGCACTTCCGGTTAGCTCGACCATGTTCTTGGCCGCAGCGGCAACATCGTAGTTGTAAACCGGCGTCGCAACAATGATTCCATCAGCTTTTTCGACTGCGGCAGTTAAATTCTGCGCAGCGGGATGATTGTAGCAGGCGTCGGCGTCGCATAAGGGAAGGTCGACCTTGCTAATATCGAGCCATTGGCAGTTCAGCTTTGCTTTCTTTAGCCAGTCGAAGGCGATTTGTGCCATCCGTCGGCTATTGCTATCGGGATTGCCACTCGTACTGAGAACGAGATAGTTCGGCATACTTCCAGCAGTTTAGCTGAAATCTGCGACACGCAAATCAACCGAAAACGTTCCCATGATAACGTGCGACTTATTCTGGCCACACTTCGAGGCCATGAATGCAGTTGCGGATATCTTTTGAAATATTAATGCTGCTAATCCGCCTTCCTGTGGCCAGGCTGTAGGCGGAAACGGTGGATGGGGATGAACCGCCGATAACCACATCGTCGCCATATAAACAGAGGCCCCGGGCGAACCCCTGCCGAGCGTGATCGTCTGGCAAATGCGCGTTCGATAGCGTCGACGGTTCGTATTTAGGAACATCGAAAGACTGCTTAATTCGATTCTTTCGATCTGCAATAACCAGCCTATTGGAAGCAGTGTCGTTGTAGATTATTCCGTCTTTGTAGATTGCGGCATTGTGGGTTTTTCGCGGCAGCGGTGCATATTCCAGCAGTGTCTTTTGTTTCAACTCAAGCAAGCTTTCAATTGCCGTCCCGGAAATCGTGATTAAGTCGTCGTGTTGGCTAACGTTGTTAATGTGCAGACTACCGCTGTCCGGACCAACTCTTGGTCCGTTGGTATTGTTTGGATCAAAGAAAGTAATCTGGAACGCGGCCGACGCGGAATTGGCAATGCGCCTAAACAAACTAAGCATTACCTTCTTGTCGCGGCTGATGGTATATCCGCGAGCAAAAACATTTGTTGTCAGGTCGAACTCGAGAACGCTGTTTAAATCGGTCGAGGTAAGATAAAGCGTATTTTCATGACAGCTGATTTCGTGACAACGCTGCAGGTATTGATTGCGGTAAGAATTGAGGCGGTTGAAAGCGGTGTCATAAACAAAAATCTCGTCGCTGGCGGCAAGGAAAACTCGATTGTTATGGAAGGCGATCCCGCGCAGACCACGGTCACCGCCGCGGCCTTCCCAGTTAATACTGTCGTCATTCCAATCGATTACTTGATTGTACTGGCCGGAATTTAGATCGATCAGGTAAACACCTCCGTGACTTTCGCCCTGATGCGTGGAACGAACTACCGAGGTAGCAATTACCGTCGGCAGCTTGTCCATAAAGATTCAGTATCGTAGCTTTTCAGCGCTAAAGCCTCAAGGTATCGCCAGTGGTCCGCTGCCAGGAAAGAATGTCGCGTCTTCCTCGCTCGACGATCTCTCGATAATTAGGCTCGTAGTAAAGGTTATGTGTTTCGTTGGGATCAGCCTCCAGGTTGTAGAGTTCATTCAAGTCCTGATCTCTCAGGCAAAGTTTCCATCCTTCCGGGGAGATTACAGCACGGGTAGATTCATTCATCGCGCGTTTAATTTTCCGGCGTGACGCGAGCTTTGTTCCTTTCATCACCTTGAAACGATTGGGGGACCATTCGATAAAGACGTTTCCCGGCGCCATGCTTTCGCCGTGCAGTAATGGAGCCAGGCTATGCCCGGCGCATTGATTCGGTTTCGGCTCGCCCAGGAGATCGAGTAAAGTAGGCAGGAAGTCGATATGGCTGACCGGTTGAGCGATTCTCAGAATCTGGCCTTGGCCGGGTAATCGAACAAGATAGGGAACACGCACCGCTTCTTCGAACATGACTTCCTTTCCAAAAAGATGATGCGCGCCAAGCAAATCTCCGTGATCGCTGGTGTGGATAGTAATGGTTTTATCCAATAATTCAGCCCGTTCGAGACACGACAAAATTCCACCGATGCTTCGGTCGAACATGGTTATCAAGCCAAGATACCGTTGTTTCATCGCGCGATACTCGTCCGGAGTAACTCCGAAGAAAAAGAGATTGGGCAATCGCTTCCGATCCAGGAGCGCCTCGGCCTGTTGCCATTCCCGCATTAGTTTGTAGCGCAGCGGGAGATTATCATTCGCTGGCGCGACTGCTGTGGCATCAAGTTCTACATCTTCGAGCGCATGCTCTAGGTTGAGAGGACCGTTGTAGGGTGAATGAGGTTCGACAAATGAAACGAATAGAACAAATGGATCGCGGCGATGCTTCTCGATGAACTCGCAGGCATGCTCTTCCAGAAATCGGGGCTTCGAAATGTCGAGCGGCAGTTGGCTAACCAGACGCTCGGAAAAGGATCCGTCTGGTTTGTCCGGGGTGTAGCCCCGTAAACCGAGGAACCGGCTGTAATCACTAACGCCTTCGGTCGAAATCCAATTCCGAAATCCACGCTGTCGCTTTGCTTCGTCTCCCAACTGCCACTTTCCCATGTAAGCGGGATGGTAGCTGTCGTCGCCAATTAGCTCCGCAAAGGTTCGAAATCGGGGATCAAGTGAAATACCGTTCTTGGTACAGCCGGTTTGATGGGGCCACATTCCAGTTAGTAGTGACGCTCGCGAAGGCACGCAGAGAGGGTGGGTGACATAGGCGCGCTCAAAAATGACCGATTCTGAAGCAAGCTTGCGTAGGTTCGGCGCATGAACTCTTCTGCTCCCCTCGCCGACAATAGTATCGGCGCGCTGCTGGTCCGTCAGAAACACGATGAGGTTGGGCTTGCGCGTCACGGGCGTTAAAACAGCAAACGGAGCTTCAAGAGAAGTGCGTTCGTTTTAGGAACATAGGCATTTCTGCCTGTGCGCCCAGCGGAGTTGCACTCCGCTATCCTCGGCCAAGGTGAGCGTGTCAATTAGTTGGCGCAGCGGGTTACAAACCCGCTGGGCGCACAGGCCAGAGGCCCGTGTTCCTCCTAAACATAAGACCAGTAGTCTGTGCCCCCAACGCAACCGCAGCCGCCGCCGGAAGAGATTATGCGTGGTCCGTTCCCAAACTGGAGTTTGGAAACAGGAAGGGGAAAAGCAAAAAATGCCCGTTCGCCTGGCGACGAACGGGCACCTGAATTGCAAAACGGCGGGCTCCTACTGGCCGACCATGGTCGCGCCGAGGAAGCTCAGCACTTGATTGATTGGATTCGCGATCGCATCAGTGCTGCTGCCGGCGAAAAGCAATCCGATCGCACGCGGATTGGTTGCTACGTCTTCAACCATTAGTGAGCCGGAATCGCCGCTGTTCAAGAACCTGCTCGCTTTGTTTCCAACCACGATCTGGCCGGTGAACCTTTTAGTGAAGGCAGCGCCGCCGGCGCATTCGTTATTGTAAGTAACACTGATCGTTGCGTTCAAGCCGACGATGGAGCTGCGCGATAGTGCAGTAGTGCGGCCGCTCTTTTTTACGGCCTGGTTGATTGAAGCAGCGAGCGTCGTCTTCGAAATCGTGCCAATCTCCAGAATCGCGCCGTTGCTGGCGACCTGCCCGGTTACCACTTTTCCGATCGAACAATCGACGTTACTATTAGGTAGTGAACTCTTCTTCATCAGCGTCGCCACTGTTTGTGCGCCGTTGACGTTACAGTTAACATCGATTAGCCCCGGCTGAATGATCGGATCACCAGTAGTAGCAACAGTATTGTTGCCACCAGGGACGATATCCGATTCAAAAACGTGATAGTTACTCAGGATATATTGGGTGCTGCCGATCTGAACGAGTGAGCCGAGAGTACCGCCGCAGCAGAAACCGTTCGCCAGGTCCTTGCTCCAGCCTCCAGAGGTCCCAAGCTGAATCGGGGGAGTTTGGATCGCCGTGTGACTAGAACCGCCGTGCGGATTGCCGCGCATGGAACGGAACTTGTCCGTGAGGTGCACTTGCACGTCTATTCCATGAACATTTTTAGGCAGGTCGCGAATAACGTCACCAGCCTTGGCTGCATCTCGATCAACATAAACGGCAAGAACCGGCCTGCCAGACTCATTCACGCTCACCGCCGTGCCGAGAACTTCTGGCTGTTGCATCCAGGTATCGGTGACAGTTCTGAACAGCTATTACCGCCTGAACTGCCGGATGATTGTTATAGAGCAGACCCGGTGGTAACGCCAGAGCCATCGGAGAGATCATGAACGCAAAACCCGCGATGAGTTTGCCCGGACGGAGGAATAACGAGTTTAACATGAGAGCGAACCTAGCAAACGTCGTCTTCGTTGCAATGTAACTGACGGAAAGCGGTAGCTTAATGCGAGCGGCTTACAACGAGGCCGGCGCATCGGCATGCGAGGATTTGTTATATTCTTCCAACGCTTTCGGCATTTCCGCTTCCAGTTGCTGAATGCGGGTGCCGTGCGACGGATGACTGGATAGAAACTCGGGTGGTTGAGCACCCCCGGCATTTTCCATTCGTTGCCAAAAGCGGATACTCTCCCGCGGATCGTAACCAGCTCGCGCCATATAAAGCAACCCAATTTCATCGGCTTCTGACTCATGTTTGCGGCTAAATGGCATGAGCACGCCGAACTGAGTACCCGCGCCGAGCGCACCCATCACCGCGCGTTGTTTGTCGTAGTCCATATCGGAAAGAGACATGGCTACGCCGGTCAACGCAGTTTGGGCGAGATTCTGTTCCAGAACACGTTGCGAACCATGTCGCGAAGTAGCATGCGCCATCTCGTGGCCCAAAACGGTCGCAAGGGCAGGTTCGTTTTGCGTGATAGGTATAATGCCGGTATAAACTACGATCTTACCGCCCGGCAAACAGAATGCGTTTGCCTGCGAAGACCGAATCAAAGAGACCTGCCAGTCGAAGTCCGCGCCGGCTTTGCCTGTTGCGGTAGCCAGCCGCGACGCCACTCGTTTCACCATCTCTAAGTCCGGTCCCGAATTGATACTCTCCGACTGTGCTAGGACTTGCTGATAACTCTGAACTCCAAGGGAAGCTTCCTCGCGCGTGGACATGGCGACGTGACTCTTCCGGCCCGTCTCGGGGTTCACGAACTTCTCCGAGGAAAAATATTGATAGGCGAAAAACAATCCCGCCAACAACAGCGGAAGCCATTTGATATGCCGCCGTTCCATCTTGCAGTTAAGTTATACAACTCAGGTGTTACTGCGCGATATTATTTTATTTGTTTCTGTCACGTCGAGCGGGTCGAGACATCTCTGCTCTTGAATAGTAAGAGATTCCTCGACTTCGCTCGGAATGACAGATTAGACGGGAAATCAGTCCCGCCTTGCCTGTAGCGGCGCTCTACGGGCGCCAAGCATATCTTGTTTTGGCGAACTCGGCCCCGGGGGTCATCCGTCTGCGTCTACTACGGCGCGACAGGTAGACCGCCGCTACAGAAAACGGACGCCAATTTCTTCTTCCATGTCGAGCGAAGTCGAGACATCTCTAACTATTTGCAGGTGAAAAGATTCCTGCTGCGGAAAAAAGATGTTTTAAGAGCGAATCGCCCTAGCGAAAACAAGACGGGATAGTAAACCTGTGGTCGGTAGTCCGTTGTCCGTGGTCAGTGGTCCTGCGAGCTCGCTCAAGGGCTCTTCGGCGTTTCCGCCTTGAGCTGCACGGCCCAGTTGCCGGCGAAATCCGACGGCATGTAAACATCGGCGGAATAGGGTTGAAACCCTTTGGCCGTGATCTCTAACTTGAATCTGCCAAGGCTGGTGTGCGGAAACTCAAAGAATCCGTGCTCGTCGGTTTCCGTCGAATATGCCGGACCAGAACCAGGCGGGTCATGTTGGAGCACTACGTTGGCTCTGGGTTGCTTGTCTACGTAAGCGATATCCTCGAAAGCGACCCACCCGTGCAAGCTGGCCCCACCGGATTGCGCCAGACTCGCGCTAAATGCCGTGAGCAAAATTGCCGCTGTCAGGGACGCAAAGGCGATCGCTTTGATGTTTCGATTTATCATTGCCGTCTACAAAACCCTCTAAAAAGCGCAACCGGAGCACCAAGTCCTGTAGCCTCGGTCGTTGGCCGCGGCTCTTCGTCCCGCGGCGCTACGCATCGCCGGTAGGAACAATGGCGGCAGTTTCCACCATCAGAATGACTGCTCGATCGGGTGCCCGGGTACGATGCTTGACGCCTTTGGGAACGACAAATCCCTGCTGTGGCTGCAGATCAACCGAGCGATCTTCGAGATCGATGATGAAGTGCCCCTCCAAGACAAGGAAGAATTCGTCGTCGTTGTCATGTTTGTGCCAGTGGTACTCGCCTTGCACGACTCCCAGGCGAACAACGGAGTCGTTCACCTTGCAGAGCGTTTGGTTGTACCACTTCTCGGTGCAGGTTTTCACCAGGGCTGGAACGTTCACCAACTGGAGAGGCGGAAACTTGATATCGAGGTAAGTGGCGTAAGGATAATCATGTTGTTCGCTCATGGGCTAGAGAATGACTAATCAGGGTCTAAGAGATGTGATGCTTCCCCGAATACTTGGAGGAACGCCCATAGAAGCAGGAAAAGCAAGACTGCGACGCCAATCGCAAGTCAACCGCAAAGTGCCCTAGGCGTGGAAAAGTGCCAAATCAGTTAGAGATCTTTCGACTTCGCTCAGGATGACAAAAACGCGCGGCACGCGCCTAAACTTGATCGGCGCGGTTGCCGGGAGCCACCGTTTGGTTCGGGTCGGGCTGGGCAGTCGCGCCGGGAGTTCCCGGTTCGATTCGCGGGACGTTTGCCTGGGCTGGGCGAACTGTTTTTTCGTCGGCCTTGCCGGCTTTGTTCAGCTCGTCGCCGAATTCGTCTTTTGCTTTTTGAAATTCGCGGACGGCTTGTCCCATTCCTTTAGCCAGCTCAGGCAATTTCTTTGCCCCGAAAAGGACAAGGATGATCAACAGAATAACGATCAGATCTGGCCCTGCCAGATTCATGAAGCTCGCGAGCAAGCTCATAATATGTGTTTAAACATAGGCCGCCCGGCAAAGTTGCAAGGTAATTCGGTGGGGAAGGGGAAATTCAAGGAGCGGCGGTCTCCAGACCCACGTTTTATTTAAGTCGGCGGCTTTGGAAGACGCCGCTTCCTTGCAATTAATCTTCGTGCAATTCCAGGCTCGCGTCGCGCATCGGTTGGTGCTGTCGGTAGCGGGCGAGGACGCCAACAAACTCGTCGGCCAATTCGCGGTTACCTTCACGTTCGGCAAATTCCCGGCCGCGCTCCGCTGTTGCGATGGCATCGTCGAATCGACCGGATTCGGCATAGGCCGCAGCTAATGTGCGATGCAAAATCGGATTGATGCCGCCGGCGAGTTTCAGCGCGCGTTCCGCCAACTCGACCGCGCGGGTTCCGTTGCGAAGGGATGCGTCGGGCGCAGTGGCGAACACCCATGCCAGGTTGCTCTGCGCATTTCCGTCATTCGGGTTTAATACAAACGCGCTTTCCCACTGCTCAACCGCGGCGCGCATCTGATGTTTCTGCACCAGCAAAACACCAAATGTGTTACGGGCGCCGATGTTGTTCGGCTCGTTTTCCACTCGCGCGCTCCAAAAAAGAATCGCTTCATCAAGTGCTTTCCCTTCCACGCCGACCGGCACCTCGCCATAAACACCCGCGTTGGCCGGACGAATTTCGGCTGCTGTGTGTGCGTGCGCGATCGCTTCTGCGGTTTTGCCCTCGGCGAAAAGCGAAGTCGCGAAGGCAAGATGCGCGCCATCATTGTTTGTCGTCACCGCGAGCGTGTGCGGCCACAGGGAATCGGCGTTGCGCCAGAACGTCGTTTGATGATAAGCGCAAGCGCTGAGCGCAATGATGACGGCGGCGGATACAAGCGGGCCGATTTGTTTTCGAAAACGCCAGGGCACCGTCAGTTCGGCAACCAGCCACACTATGGCGATGGTGATACCGATGAGCGGCAAATAAGTGTAACGATCGGCATGAGCCTGCCGGCCAACCTGCACGATTCCAATTACCGGCACCAACATGCCAATAAACCAAAACCAGCCAGAGAACAGAAATGGGAATCGTTTTCGGTAGATGATCGCGATCGTCGACAGCGCGATCAGGAGCGCAGCAGAACCGGCGATGATCACGAACGGGAAGAATTTTTCCGGATGCGGATAAAGGACAGCGAGATCAACGGGCCAGATTAGCTGACGCAGATAGATCGCGTAGCTAACGATGGCATTTTCAAATCGTAACGGCAGAGAGAAGCCGAAGGTATCGATCTGGCCGTGTTGGGCCAGCACCGTGGCGACCGCCGAGACTGTGGCGACCAGCGCGAACGGAATTTTCTCCAGGAGCAGCCAAATGACTTTTTCTTTTCGAAAACGATTCAACGGCCAGTAATCGATCAACAAAAGCACGAACGGAATCGTGACCAGCATCGGTTTGGAGAGCGTTCCAAGCGCGGCCGCAAGAACCGCGAGCAGATAACGCGTCACTGATTTCCTGCGTGTATAGTAGGACCACGCCAGCAGGGTGAGGGCGAAGAATAAACCGCTGAGAACGTCTTTGCGCTCGGCGATCCAAGCCACCGATTCCGCGCGTAGCGGATGAATGGCGAAGACACTGGCGACAAATGCGCTTCGCCAGTTTTTTCCGGTCAGCGAGTCGAGGGCAAAAAATAGCGTGATGGTGGCCAGGGCGTGAATGACAACGCTGCTGAAATGATGCCAAGCCGGATTTACCCCGAATAATTGGCAATCGAGCATGTGCGACAAGGTGGTGATGGGATGCCAGTTGGCGGCGTGAAAATGAGTGAAGGCCCATGCGAGGTTGGAGAAGCTCAACCCGCTGGTCACGCGACCGGAGCGATAAACGTAATCGTGATCATCGTAACGGACCCAACCGAAGTGCGCGGTTTGCCCGAAGACGATCCAGACCAGCGCGGTAAGCGCGAGGACGATCAGAAGTTTTTGCGTCTTCAAACTGAAGCGCAGACTATACACGGGGACAGGAGGCGCGAATCAACCGTCATCACGGGGCGAGGGATGGGCTGCTTGGATAAACCTGAATTGTAGGCTGTCGTGAAATTCGCCGATGCATTCGAACTTTTGAACGACCGAAGCGAAGTGCAACTCCGCTTGGCGCACAGGCCGAAGGCCTGTGTTCCTGACCACCGCGTTGGCGAGCGGACTATTTTCAGTTGAGCTGAAAGCGGATCGATAGCACTAGGCGACAAAGGCGGAACACAGGCTTGGTAGCCTGTGCGCCAAGCGGGCATTACGCCCGCTTCCGGCAACGGCGTCACCGACTAAATAACCGGTCGTAGGCCCGATGAATTTCTGCCACGACCGGGCCTTGAATCGGCGAGTTATGGTAAGCACCGGGCAAGGTGACCACCTGTTTCTCTCCGGCGAAAGCATCGACCACCAGCCGTTGAAATTTTGGCGGAACGATCTCGTCGTTTTCGGCGAGAAGGAAAATTCCAGGCGCATGAATTCGTTTCGCATTCGCGACGCTATCGAGTTCGCGTGGAATTTGCAGGGCAAGTGGTCCGGCCAGGAGCCAAAGATTCCACCAGCCGTAGTTGCGCAAGATTATTTGGCGCAATGGTGGCGGATTGTGGAGAACCAGACCGCGGACTTCGCGATTGGCCGCAACGTTCATTGCCACCGCGCTCCCGATGCTCGCTCCAAAAACGAAGATCGGCTGGTTTCCGGCTTTCGACTTCATCGCATCGAAGGCGGCAAGTGCGGCGGGCGACATTCGTTTCAGACGTGCTGGGCCGGAGCTGCCGCCGAAGCCGGGATAATTCATTCCCCAAATTTCAACGGCGCGTTCGCCGAAAGCGTCCGCGTCGAGCGCAACCCATCGTTCCGCGCGATCGGCGTTGCCGTAGAAGCGCAGGACGTAGGCATCGACATGATTGCGTTGTCGCGCGAGCCGCGAACGCGCCGTCCAGATTGCGAGTTCACCATTTTGGAATGGAATGGTCTGCCGCGTTGCGCCGTGCGCATCGATGGGTTGGGTTGTGGGAAAAAGGATGAGGCGATCGGGTAATCCTGAGGAAAAGGCCACAATGAGAAAAACGGCAACGGCGATAATGATGATACAACTTAAGCGTCTCACAGCAGCAGTTTCATCGTATCACCGCCGGGAACAATAATTGCCGGTTTGGAGGCTTCCGATTCATTTGGAGGGGACACGCACCGTCGTGTCCCAAACTTAGGGCGCCGAGAGCGCGGCGGCGCCCTCCATTGCGAACAGTTCATTCTCGTTCCAAAACTCCAGTTTGGGAACCAGACTGCAAATATCCCGGGGAGCACACGCGCCCTCGCGTGCTCGTCGTGGCGCCTCGCCGCAATGCTCTGAAGCGAGAGAACTCAACGGGCAAAATGCCCGTTGGCCCCACAGCCAAGATGGCTGTGCGACAAACACGCTTACACGTCGTAATACATCGAGAATTCGTACGGGTGCGGTCTTAGCCGCAAAGCATCATATTCCTTTTGTTTCATCTCAAGCCAGTTTGTGATGAAGTCGGAATTGAAGACGTCGCCTTTAAGCAGGAAATCGTGGTCGTTCTCCAGCGCCGCGATAGCGCCACTGAGCGAATCGGGCACGCTGGGGACATTAGCGAGTTCTTCCGGCGGAAGATCGTAAAGATTTTTGTCGAGCGGATCGCCGGGATCAATGCGGCTCTGAATTCCGTCCAAGCCCGCCAGCAACAACGCGGCGAAGGCGAGATACGGATTCGCGGCTGAATCGGGAGTGCGAAACTCAATCCGCTTCGACTTCGGATTGGCCGAGTAAGTGGGAATACGGATCGCAGCGGACCGATTGCGCGCGGAGTAAGCGAGATTGACTGGTGCCTCAAATCCGGGGACGAGCCGTTTGTAACTGTTGGTCGTCGGGTTCGTGATACAGGTAAGCGCGGGCGCGTGTTTCAAAATTCCGCCGATGAAAAAGAGCGCAGTGTCGGACAATCCCGCGTAACCGTTGCCGGCGAAAAGAGGTTTATCGCCTTTCCAAAGCGAGATGTGAGTATGCATGCCGCTGCCGTTATCGGCGAAGAGTGGCTTGGGCATAAAAGTGACGGTTTTGTTGTGCCGCTTGGCCACGTTGCGCACGATGTATTTGTAATACTGCATGTGGTCGGCCATCTCTTTCATCGGCGCGAACCGAATGTCGATTTCAGCCTGGCCCGCGGTCGCGACTTCGTGGTGTTGGCGCTCGATCGGGACGCCCGCCTTCTCCAACTCGAGACACATTTCATTGCGAATGTCCTGCAAGGTGTCGGCTGGCGGCACCGGAAAATAACCTTCCTTTGCGCGGATCTTGTAACCGAGATTGGGAAATTCTTCGCGTGCACTGTTCCAATGCGCTTCTGTGCTCTCGATTTGATAAAAGGCGGAATTCGCGGCTGACGAAAAGCGCACGTCATCGAAAATGAAAAATTCCGCTTCCGGTCCAAAATTCGCGGTGTCGGCGATGCCGGTGCTTTTCAAATAAGCCTCCGCCTTTTCGGCGAGACCGCGTGGGTCGCGATCGTACGGTTCGCGCGTGATCGGATCGACGATGGTGCAGATCAATGAGAGCGTCGGCTCGGCATTAAAAATATCAATCCACGCCGTGGCCGGATCGGGAATGACGAGCATGTCGGAGGCGTTGATCACCTTCCAACCGCGAATGCTCGAGCCATCGAAGCCGAGCCCGTCGGTAAAAATGTCTTCGTTATATTCGGTGAGCGTGGTGGTGAAATGCTGCCAGGTTCCGGGGAGGTCGGTGAACTTGAAATCCACGAGTTTCACCTCGCGGTCCTTGATCATTTTGGAAACGTCGGACGGGGTCTTTTTGTCTTTAGCCATGGGTCAGAAGGTTGATGGTTGATGGTTGAGATTTGATGGAAAAATGATTGGTCATCCCGAGCGAAGTCGAGGGATCCCGCGAAGTTACCGTAAAGTTTTCGCCACGGGATTCCTCGACTCCGCTCGGAATGACGGCGGAGGAACGACGCGCGTACCTCACACCGCTTTTTCGCCGATCTCTTCGGTCCGAATGCGGACCGCGTGTTCAACCGGAAGAACAAAAACTTTACCGTCGCCGATCTTGCCGGTTTTGGCCGCGCTCACCACTACGGTGACGGCTTTATCCACCATGTCGTCTGCGAGCACGACTTCGACTTTCACTTTGGGCAGAAAATCAACAGTGTATTCGCTGCCGCGATAAATTTCGGTGTGCCCTTTCTGTCGGCCAAAGCCTTTCACTTCCGTCACTGTCATGCCCTCGATGCCGAGCTCGGCCAGGGCCTCTTTTACTTCCTCGAGTTTGAAGGGCTTAATGATCGCTTCGAGTTTTTTCATTGCGGGTAAACTTGCGCGCGCGCGCCCCTTTGCAAACCGAAAGCGGATCGCGGCACGCGCTCTCTTAGCAACGCGACACGCGCGATGCAATTACGATTTTGCGAGAATAAAAGAAATGTCCTCCCGAGGGCGCCGGGCGGCCGATGCTGATTGGGGCACCGGGCGAAAGGGCAATGCGCAGGGTGGATCGAGCAGTCTCATTGCTCGACGGAGAGGCCAATCCACCTCGGCGTTGCGAGAGCCGCACGAGAAATCGCGACGAAATGCTAGGCAAATTTGCCAAAAGTTTTGTCCGCTCAATACTGACGTCGATGCCCCGCGATTCTTTCGTTCACCTTCATCTTCACACCGAATACTCCCTTCTCGATGGCGCGGTTCGGATGCGAGAGCTGATGAATGAGGCGGTGAAAATGAAAATGCCAGCGGTGGCGATTACCGATCATGGCAATCTTTTTGGCGCGATCGATTTTTATCAATGCGCCAAGGCGGCGGGGATCAAGCCGATTATCGGTTGCGAGGCCTACATCACTAGCGGCTCACACAAGGAAAAACCGTCACGCGAACCTAACTTCCATTTCACTTTGCTGGCGGAAAACGAGACGGGCTATCGCAATTTGGTAAAGCTGATTTCGGCGGCGCATCTGGACGGTTTTTATTATCGGCCGCGCATCGACAAGGATTTGCTGGCGTCGCATGCGGACGGTTTGATCGGCCTGAGCGGTTGTCTCGCCAGTGAGATCAACAGCGCTCTTCAATCCGGCAACGTTGAAAAAGCGCAGAATGTGACCGCGGAATATCGCGACATTTTCGGGCCGCGAAATTTTTTCATCGAGCTGCACGATCACGGAATGGCCGAGCAGAAGCAATGCAATGCGCATCTGCCGAAATTCGCCCGCGAATTCGGGCTCGGTCTGGTCGCGGCCAACGACGTTCACTTCCTCCGGCGCAGCGATCACCGAGCACACGACGTTCTTCTTTGTATCAACACCGCTACGAAAATTGAAGACGAACAGCGAATGCGATATGAGCCTGAGCTCTACTTCAAGTCGCCCCCGGAAATGCGCGAAATCTTTCGTGATTTTCCGGAGGCGATCACCAACACGCTGGAAATCGCCGACCGTTGCAATCTCGAAATCGAGTTCGGGAAATCGAAATATCCCGAGTATCCGGTGCCGGCAGGCAAAACGCGTGAAGGTTATCTACGCGAGCTTTGTTACAAGGGTTTGCACGAACGTTACGGCGAACGCGCAGCCAACGATCAGGAATTAATCAAGCGACTGGATTACGAAGTCGATGTTCTGGAAAAAACGGGTTTTGTTAGTTATCTCCTCATTGTTTGGGACTTTATTCATTTCGCCAGAGAGCGAGAAATCCCGGTCGGACCGGGTCGCGGTTCGGCCGCAGGCTCCATCGTCGCTTATGTCCTGGGAATTACGGATATCGATCCGTTGCAGTACGGACTGATCTTTGAGCGTTTTCTCAATCCAGAGCGAATTTCTCCGCCCGATATTGATGTCGACTTTTGCGAAGCTCGTCGCGGCGAAGTCCTCGAATACGTCCGGCAAAAATATGGCGAACGTCGCGTGGCACAGATCATCACTTTTGGCCGGCTGAAAGCGCGCAGCGTGGTGCGCGATGTAGCACGGGTGATGGGACTGAGCGTGCGGGACGGTGACCGGATCGCGAAAATGATTCCGAACGAACTGAACATTACTCTGAATTCCGCGGTCGAGAGAAACCCGGAATTGAAGAGAGCAGTCGCGAGCGAACCGCCGACAAAGCAGTTGATGGAATACGCGACCGCCCTGGAAGGACTTTCCCGCAGTGCCGGCGTGCACGCGGCCGGGGTTGTAATCAGTGATCGCGATCTTTCCGAGTACGTGCCGCTCTGCCGCGACGTCAAAGGCAACGACATCGTCAGCCAGTATTCGATGAATCCGTTGAACGACCTCGGGCTGCTCAAAATGGATTTTCTGGGATTGAAAACACTGACCGTGATTGAAGACACGGTGACGTTAATTCGAAGAAATGTGCCCGGCTTCTCACTCAAAAACATTCCGCTAGATGACGCTGCTGCCTTCGGACTCTACAATCGGGGCGAAACCATCGGCTTGTTTCAAATGGAATCAGGCGGGATCACGTCGGTCTCGAAGCAATTCGATGTGGGGAAATTGGACGACATCATTGCGTTGATCGCGCTTTATCGGCCGGGGCCGATGGAGTTGATCGGTGATTACATCAAGCGAAAGAAAGGGCTAACGAAAATTAGGTACGAGCATCCGCTGCTCGAGGAAATCTGCGCCGATACCTATGGAGTGATGATTTACCAGGAGCAGGTGATGGCGGCAGCCAGCAAACTGGCAGGCTATTCGATGGGGCAGGCGGATTTGCTGCGGCGCGCCATGGGCAAAAAGGACAAGGAAAAGATGGCGAAAGAGCGCGCCAATTTTATTGCTGGTTGCGCGCGTACTAACGAGATCGGGGAGAAAAAGGCGAACGCGATTTTCGATTTGCTGGAAAAATTTGCCGGCTACGGATTCAATAAGAGCCATAGCGCGGCCTATGCGCTGATCAGTTATCAGACGGCGTTTTTAAAGGCGAACCATCCGGTCGAATTCATGGCTGGTTTGCTCTCCAACGAAATCAATAACACCGAAAAAATTTCGGTACTGGTGAGCGAATGCAAACGGATGGGCATTACGATTTTGCCGCCGGATGTGAATCGGAGCGGGTTGAAGTTTGTGCCGGAGGCTGTAGCGGCGGTCGCTGGCCGCGGCGGAATTGACGCGGATTGCGGAACGGCCGCGGCCGACGACCGCGGCTACACTGCCATCCGCTTTGGCCTGGCTGCGATCAAGAATGTCGGCCAAGGAGCGATGGAGCTTGCCATTCGCGAGCGCGAGGGCGGTGGCGACTTCAAGTCGCTGGAAGATTTCTGCAGCCGGCTCGATTCGCGCATTGCCAATCGCAAAATGTTGGAGTCTCTGGTCAAGTGCGGCGCGTTCGATTTTCTGCACCGCGAACGAGCGGAGCTTTTTGCCTGCATCGATGATGCGCTCGCCTCCTCAGCTGTAGCGCATCGCGATCGAATGGCAGGGCAAGTATCGCTTTTCGGGGACACCCACGAGCATGTTGCGCCGGTACGGACGCGGACCGTCATGCCATGGAGCGATCGGGAGAAAATGAGCTACGAAAAGGAGTTGCTGGGTTTTTACGTTACTGGACATCCGCTTGATGCCTATGCCGACGTTATCGCGAACGGAAAATATCAATCGATTGCGGCGCTGAATGAACTTTCCGATCGCGCCACGTTCCGGGTAGCGGGCGCGATCACACAGGTGGACAAGAAATTTACCAGGAAAGACGGCAAACCGTTCGCCGTCGTCTGGCTGGAAGATCTAACGGGCACGCTCGAGCTGGTGGTTTGGAACGAGCTTTATCTCGAGTGCGCGGAACAGTTGGTGCCGGGAAATGTCGTCGGAGTCAGGGGTAAACTCGATTTGCGAGATGAATCATTGCGCGCGACGGCGGAAAAACTGCGTCTTCTTTCATTGGAAGTTCCGCGTAATCCAAACCCGAACCGCGTTGAGACGCCGCCTCTTTGTCTGCATTTTTCGCCGAATACAGGTGCCGATGAACTGCGAGAGGTTCGGGCGCTGCTCGCGGCCTCGCCGGGTCGCCGGCCGGTGCAACTGATTTTCGAGACGGCAGAAGGAGAAACGTTGCGAGTCGATGCCGGCGCAGCATTTCACGTGTCGGTAACGGCTGAGCTCGAAGAACGATTGCGGCGCTGGCTGATTACGGCGGTGGAGGAGCGGGCGAAGGAAGCAGAGCGGGGGAAGGAGACGGCGGCGGCGGTTCCGGGCGCTTTGGAATATTGATCTGGACCGGTTGACCTGGCTCACCTTCGTCGCAGAGCTTGATTGATTGTGCGACGGCAGAGGTAGAAGATTGACGTAGCGTCAGATTGCGTCCGTCGAGCGTAATCTCGGAGAACGGCAATCCGCTTTCACCCTCGCGCAACTCAAGACCGTTCCCACAACCGTTATCGGCAAATGGCCCATCGCAGCGCAGTTCGTTCGCTGAAGAAAGATTCGCGCGAAAATGTTTTGGATCGGTGAGATCGATTGTTCCTTTCACTTCCGCTTCGGCGGTGTCGCTCAGTTTTATCTTGAGTGAATTGATGGCGATGGCATCGCTGCGCCAGTTGCTTTGCGCAGAAAAAGAGAATTGATCGGTTTGTCCAGAAACCGTGCTGCTGAAACTTTTTTCGTCGCCGGCGCCAGTAAGCTTGGCCGAAAGAGCGCCGGACAACGTTCCGATGATGGGGAATTTGAGCGCGTAATCCTCCAATTCGCGGCACCAACTTTCCGCTGAAAGCGTGAACGATTTTTTCTGCGCCAGATCGATTTTTCCCTGCGCGCGCAAAAAATCCTCGCCGCGCTTCAATTCCAGTTGATCCACGTGCGCTCGACCCGACTCCAAACCAATTCGCGCCGTTAAGGAATCGACCGGGATCCGAAAAATTTTCAAGGCGTCGCCGGTGAGAGCGAGATCGCCGTCAACGGTTCGCTCGTGAGCATGCATGCGACCGCGAGCGGCCACTTTACCGGCGAACGCATCCGGCCAAGCGCCGAAGAGCTCCGCGAATTGACCGAGATCATTAATTGATGCGGAGATGTCCCCGCGAAAATCAGGATTAAGCCACTCTGTGCCAATGGCGGTTTCGCCGCTGAGGGTCAATTCGTTACGGCGTTGTTTAATAAAGAGCTGCTGTAACTGGACGGTGTGTCCGTAAAAATTTGCGCCCAGCATGATGACGTCGGCGTTGCGCTCGCGCCAACTGAACCCGGTCAATTCCGTCCAGATTGAAGCCGTGGCGTTGAGGAAGTCGCGTGGATCGCCGCGGAAAGTGAACTTCGATGCGCGGACCATCCCTTGGACCGGCTCCGTCAAGCCCAGAGCGCCGGCGAGTTGTGGAAGTGAAATTCCTGAAGCAGTGCCGGCCGCTTCCCAGAGTCGTGTTTTGCCGGGCCGCTCAGTGGCAATGTTCGCGCGCATTTTGCCACCCAAAACGGAAACGCCAAGATCAGTGCCGACGCGCCCGATGCGCAAACCGGTGAGATCAATTACCAATGAATCGATGGTGAAACCTTCCAGCAGATTGACCGAACCAATGGAAAGGCGGTCATCCTGCCAGCGCGTCACGCCTCGAACGTGCGCGAAGCGTCTTTCCAAAAACGGCGCACGCATTTCGACCGCGCCAATGGAAAGTATCCCGCTGTTCCCTTTACTCGCAGAAACTTTTGTATCCTGAAATACCAGTAAAGAAAACGGTTGCTCGAATCGGAGTTGATCCGCAAAAATCTCGAAACGTTCCGGCAAAAGTCTGGCCAGCGCAGTCCAATCAACGGGACCGGCAGAGAGTGGCGCGCGGCCACGGATGAAGAATTTTGCATGCTCGACGCGAAGTGAGGAGAGAAGGTGTGACTTTTGCGATCCGCCGAAAAATGCGGCAAAACTAAGACCGGCTTCGATCCGTCCGGCGTCAAACTCGACATGATCGGCATCGAGACCGGCGCTGACAATCTTCAACTCGCGGATTTCAACTGGACGAAAGAGTGGGGCGCGAATTTCGGAAAAGCCGACAACGAGTCCGGAGCGTCGCGCTTCATATCGGAGCCAGGCTGCGATGCCGTGCTCCATCAACGGCGGCACAACAAAGATCAGAACAACGAGCGCGAGCAGAACAAAACCGAGCGCAAGCAGCGGTTTTTTTCGTAGCGACATGGCGAATGTCTAACGCGCAACAGCGCCGCCGGAAAGGGGCATCAATCGGACCTCGGCGTTTGGTAAAAAGTTACCTGCACTGGCGGGCTATCGCCAATACGGGCTTTCAGTTGTGTCCGGAACGACTCTTCGGCTTCGGCTGGAAGGTTCCGCGCAGCGGCGCGATCGCGCGCGAGTTTGGCAAGAGAAGCCAGCTCCGCTTGCACATCGGTGCCAGAAATGGGATTCCAAAATCCATTCTCGTAGGCCAATAGTTCAATAGCATTTTGTTCGACGCCCAGAATTTGTGCGTGCGGCAAACGAACAATAGTCGTTTCCGGCGTAACCGTAACACTGAATTCCTTGCGCAAATCGAAGCCGGCTTTGGCGGTGTACGTGCCGTGCAAACGCAGGCGTTTGGTGCTTCCGGCCCAGGTGTGAAGAAATTCGTGCTCGACTTCGATCGTTTGGGAAATGAGCGCCAGCTCGGCGATCGATGAGGTTTGTTCAAAATAGACGCGATTATTGATGGTGACGCGCGGTTGCAACTGTGTGATCTGCACAATCGCGTCGCGCAAATCGCGCCCAACCCGCTCCATTTGGTCGACGGTTTCCTTGGTCGTGCGTCCGGGCAGTGAGGCGCAGCGGTTAAAGACAAAAACTCCGGCGGCGATCGTACTCAGCCCAATAATCGTGAATGCCAGCGTCCAGTTGAAATTTCGGGAAAAAGATGGCGGCACCGTCATCAGAAGGAAGTACCGCCCCCCACGTCCGAAAGGACGCGAAGGGCGGCTGTTCCCCCCAGAACAATCTTGGAAAACTTCTCGTCCAGTAGATGAGCTTGGCGTGCCCCGCAACAAAATTTTAGCCTAAATGCATTGCCGTTGTCTAGATGCCATAATCAAACAGATGAAAATCGGGGTTCGATACGAAACAATTTACCGCTACGATCGGGCGGTCAGGTTCTCTCCACACGATGTGCGCCTGTTTCCACGAACCGATCGATTTGTGCAGATAACGCGGCTCGATTTTCGGACCCAACCGGAAACGACGGTGCGCTTCGGACGGGATGTTTTTGATAATGTCGTCGCCTCCTGTTTTTTCGATCAGCCGTCGGAAATGCTGGAGCTGCGGCTTGCCATCGATGTGGAAGCGGCGAAGAAAAATCCCTTCGATTTTGTTCTGTCCCGTCGCGCTGTCCAAATGCCTTTCAACTACGAGGAAGATATCGCCTCGATCATTTGCGCTTATCGCAAACGTCAAACGGACGAGTCTATTTCGTTGCCAGGCTGGACACCGCCTTCGCAGGAATCGCCGCGCGAGACTGTGGCGACGTTGGTGGAATTAACGAACGCTCTCCACCAAACAATTTCCTATGAGCGCCGCGAAGAAGGCGCGGCTCAATCGCCGGCCGAAACTTTGCGTCGGCAACGCGGGGCATGTCGCGATACCGCGGTGTTGCTGGCGGAAATGTTACGCGATCTCGGTCTGGCCGCGCGAGTCGTCTCCGGATATTTAGCGGGTGGAGAAGGTAGTCGCGCGGAAGGTTCGTTACATGCGTGGACGGAAGTTTTTTTGCCTGGCGCCGGCTGGATTGGATTGGACCCGACGAATGGCATCTTCTGCAATGATAATTTCATTCCGGCGGCGGTTGGATTACGCCCGGCGGATATCACCCCGATCAGCGGAAGTTTTTATCATCGGGATCGCATCCCGGCGGAAATGAAGAGCCGACTCGAGCTGATCACGCTGTAAGGTGAAGCGTCGCCGTGGCGTGCGCTGTCATCCCGAGCCGCGCCAGACGGCGAGGGACCTCTCAAATATGGTTGAGGGGTGCGAACTAGGCTGTGTGATCAGTACAGATATGTGAGGTTTTTCGCTTGCGCGCGGGAGGACGGGCTTATCGATACCTCTTTTGCAACTCTCGAATCTTGCCCGGTTATCGAATGAAGAGTTTTGATCCCGGATAATGCTGATAACTCGGATCACCGGAACACAGACTTTCAGTCTGTGGCCCAGCGGAGTTGCACTCCGCTGCGTTCGGGGGAAGCGGACAGGATGTCCGCTAGGCGCACGGACAGGATTCCTGTGTTCCGATCGCGCGTTGCGATTATTGGTTCCACGATGAGAAAAATTTCCTAAATGCTGACAAACCTGCGACTGCGCAATTTCCGTTGTTTCGAAGGCGTATCGGTTGATATCGGTCCAGGGTTCAATTTGTTTCTTGGCGCCAACGGCGAGGGAAAAACTACGATATTAGAAGCAGCCTGCGTTCTTCTGCGTTTACAATCGCAGCGCTCTTCTTCGCTCGTACCGGTAATTCAAATTAATAAGAAATTTTTCGAAATCCGCGGCAGATATGATGAGCACGAACTTGAGTTTCGCTTCAGCGCGTTGCGGCGTCGGGTGAAGTTTGATGAGATCGAGCAGAGAACATTGCGCGAATATTTGCGCATCGGGCGCGTAGTTTCGCTGGCGAATGCCGACATCGAACTGGTGCGCGGTGGATCGGAAGGGCGCCGCCGGTACCTGGATTTTCTCGGCGCGCAAATCGATGGTAGTTATCGGCCGGCTTTGCGTGCCTACGAACGTGCCCTGCGCGCGCGTAACACGCTCTTGAAATCGGCGGTGCCGCGCGCGCGTGAAGTAGCAGCCTACGACCCACCTCTAATTGAACATGGTCGAGTGCTGCTCCGTCTGCGCGCGGAGTTAACAGAAATGCTCGCCCCGCTAGCGACTCACGCTTACCAGCGCGTCAGCGCGGGTCGCGAAAAATTCGAGCTCCGGTTTCTTCCGGGCGCCAGCGACGATTTCGGAAGCGATCTCGAGCGGTCGCATAGTGAATCAATCCGTTTACGTCAAACAATTGTCGGGCCACATCGCGACGATCTGGAATTGATTGTCGACCGTTTGCCAGCGCCGCAGTTTGCCTCGGAAGGGCAACAGCGAACAATCGCGCTGGCGATGAAAATTGCGCAGGCGGAGACGCTGAAAAAATCGAGCGAGGGAAAAGCGCCATTGCTTTTAATTGACGACATTTTCGGTGAGCTCGATCACGACCGCCGGAACGCATTGCTCGATAATTTGCCAGCGGATTCGCAGAAGCTGGTTACGGCCACGGCGATGCCGTGGCGCGATGAGATCACAGCTGATACCATTTACGAAATGCGCGATCGGCGATTACGGCGGATGTAAGTTTCGCGCCAGGACCGGGACGGCGCGTCGCTGAGGTTGCGGACCTGCGCATGCGCTTTTACATAAAAATCGTGCGCGAATTACCGCAGGAGAAAAGAGAAAGTTATGCCGGTTCGTTGCTGGTGGCGCATCCCAACATGCTTGATCCAAATTTTCGCCGCGCCGTCTTGTTCATTTCGGCTCATACCGCCGATGATGGCGCGCTCGGTGTGATTTTGAATCGGCCGCTTGAAAAACAGGTGAGCGAAGTGGTCACCGAAACGCCGCTGAACGCCTTGGAGAAGGTGCCGGTATTTTTTGGCGGACCAGTGGGTCGCGATCGTTTAATTTTTGCTTCCCTGGAGTGGAAGACCGGGGAAGGACTCAAACTGAATCACAATGTGGATGTTGAAGAAGCAAATGAAAGGCTTGGGAAAGATCCCAACTCGGTCCGCGCGTTTATCGGCTACGCGGGGTGGGGGGCGGGCCAGCTCGAAGCGGAGATGAAGCAAAATGCCTGGGTCATTCGCAAACCGGACCGCGCCACACTGAAACTCGATCGGTTGCCCAGGCTTTGGTACGACATCATGCGCCGGCTGGGTCCGTGGTTCAAGCTGCTGGCCGCAGCGCCGGACGATCCATCATTAAATTAAACTACGGCGCTTAGCGAGAGAAGAAGTCAGTTCAGAAATTACCGAGTTAACATTGAGGTGTCGCACATGCGACACTCAAATGTAAACAAGCGCGGTTTCAAAATTGATTGCAAAAGTCCGGAGACTTTGACCATGGCTTCAAGGTTAGGAGCCTGTGCGAAACGATAGCCATGGAGTTGGATTTCTCGGGCGAAGACTCTTTCCACGATCTGGCGTTGCTGC
>Ga0207697_10000330_pt1 | contig 26448 bp, 19 predicted proteins | sample KBSSwiS5withPhiX_FD_184293 | JGI IMG/M metagenome (GOLD analysis project Ga0207697, IMG submission 184293) | Switchgrass rhizosphere microbial communities from Kellogg Biological Station, Michigan, USA, with PhiX - S5 (SPAdes) (version 2) | ecosystem: Host-associated > Plants > Roots >... | reverse complement strand
CTCGCTGCCGCACACTCGAGCTTTTATGAGTGCGTTCTATGACGGCCCGGCCAATACCTGGCTCGCCGGCTTCGATATTGGCGCGACCGTCCACTACACCGGGCAATATCAAGATGATAATATCAATCTGATCGGTAACGGCTTGAAGCCGCGTAAAGTGCGGGAGTGGACAACGCTCGACCTGATCGCGTCCTACACGTTCAACTTACCGGCGCCAGCGGCTGCCCAAGTGCCTGGCTCAGCCAAGGACGGCGGTAAAAACGTGAAGATGGCCGATGGTAAGGAGAAGAAGGTTCTGCCCGTCTCCACCGCCGAGTACGGTCCCTGTGGATGGCGCGCCTGGCTGAATGGCACGACGCTCACGCTTGGAGTGCAAAACGTTTTCGATTCTGATCCCCCATTTGTCGCAGGCGCTTTCGAGAACAACTATGACGAATCAATTGCCGACGTCAGAGGCCGGTTCTGGTACGTCCAGCTAAAGAAGAGATTCTAAGATACGTCAGTCTTAGCCGATTGCCTTCAGAGTTTGGTCTCGACCTTTGAGACAATTGAAACAATGCCCGCTATGACCAAAGCCGAAGACGAGTTATCTTCTGGCCAGCGTTAATCGGCTGCTTAGGTCTCGACGAAACGTTTCGGTCTTCCCAATTTGATGTCTACTGAAGTCAAACAAGATCATGGGCTCCAGATCGCCCACATCCTTTTCACCGACATTGTCGGGTATTCCAAGCTACTGAGCGACGAGCAACGGAAATTGTTCGGGCTGCTAAACGAGATCGTTCGCAACACATCGCAATTTCGAGCGGCGGAGGCAGCCGGTAAACTGGTCCGGCTGTCAACTGGCGATGGAATAGGGCTGGCCTTCTTCACTACCGTGGATGTGCCGGTCCGTTGTGCGCTGGAGATTAGTCGCAAGCTGCGTGAGCACCCAGAGCTGAAGTTGCGGATGGGGATTAACAGCGGCCCGGTGGATCAAGTCTCCGATGTAAATGATCAGCGTAACGTTACTGGAATAGGCATTAACATGGCGCAGAGGGTGATGGATTGCGGCGACGCCGGACACATTCTTCTCTCGAGGCGAGTAGCCGATGATCTCGCACAATATCACGAATGGAAACCGTATTTGCACGACCTTGGGCACGTTGAGATAAAGCATGGGTTGAAGCTGGAAGTAGTTAACTTTTATAATCAGGAAGCTGGTAATTCGCAGCTGCCTGGCAAGCTAAAGTCAGCAGCGCGAAAACGAAATACCAGGAGATGGATGGTAATTGCCACAGTAGCCTTGATGGCCGGGTTGAGTTTTGTTGTGTTGCGCATCGGTCTTCGCGCACGCTCGGGCGGTTCGTTGCTATCCGTTTCCGAAAAGAGCATCGCTGTCCTGCCATTTGAAAACATGAGTGCGGAAAAGGAGAACGCCTTCTTCGCTGATGGTGTCCAGAATGAGATTCTAACTAATCTCGCCAAGATCGCGGACCTGAAAGTAATCAGTCGCGCTTCGGTAATGGTTTACAAGGTTGGCAATGGGCGAAATCTGCGTGAGATAGCACAGCAACTTGGAGTGGCCCACGTGTTGGAAGGCAGCGTGCAACGCGCTGGTGGGAAAGTGCGGGTCAGCGCGCAGTTGATCGATGCCCGCACAGATAAGCATCTGTGGGCAGCTACCTATGATCGCGACCTGGTCGACGTTTTCGCTATCGAAACAGAGCTAGCGCAGACAATCGCAGGTGAACTGCAGGCTAAGCTTACAAGGAGCGAGAAAGCGGCGATTGAAGAGAAACCCACACAAGACCTCGTCGCCTATGAATTTTATGCGCGAGCTGTGTCGCTGATTTACAATGTCCAGGTGCCCCCCTTCGCGGTTGATGAACCAGAGAAGAGCCTGTCCGAGGCTGTGGACCTGCTAAATAAGGCAGTTGCTCGTGATCCAAACTTCCTTCTCGCCTATTGCCAACTGGCCTTTGCGCACGATTCGGTTTACCAGGAAGAGATCGATCGCACTCCGGCCCGTTTAGCCCTGGCACAATCGGCCATAGATTCTGCATTTCGGTTGAGACCGGATTCGGGGGAAGCGCATCTCGCGCTGGGCTGGCATCTCCAATATTCCGATTACGACCGCGCCCGCGCCGAACTTGCTCTGGCTCAACACAGTTTACCCAATAACCCGGTGGTTTACGAGTTAGCTGGAAAAATTGACCGCCGTCAGGGTCGCTGGGCTGACGCCACACAAAATCTCCAGCGCGCATGTGAGCTCGATCCTCGAAATGTTCCTTACCTGCTTGCTCTTGGAGCGACCTACAACCTGTGGTTACACGACTACGAACAGTACGGTAAAGTCCTGGATCGTGTCCTCGCCCTTCATCCGGACCGTAAGCCGGACCGGATTTTTCGCGCTTTCATCGAAGTAGACCAGCGCGCGGACACAGGGCCTTGGCGTGCTGCAATTGAAAAGATCCTGGCCGAAGACCCTGCTTCGGCGAAAGATCCGTTTCTGACGGACCAGTGCTTCATCCTTGCTTTGTTCGATCGCGACTTGGACGCCGCTGGTGTCCTTGCGACGACACTTTCCCAGAAGAATTCGGGCGCCGACCCGGCTTTAGGCCGTGACTTTTGGATGGGTGTAGTCGCCCGTTTGAAAGGAGATGAAACTTCTGCGCGCGCGGCCTTGACGAAGGCGCTCGCAGAACAGAAGGAAGAGATACGCAACCCTGATGATATGTGGCTGCTTTGCGGCCTTGGGCTCATCGATGCACTCTTGGGAAAAAAAGAAGAGGCGCTGAGCGAAGGCCGACGCGCGATCGAAATGCTGCCGATCGTTAAAAACTCAACAGCTGATGGATATGTGAAAAGGTACTTTGTAATGGCCTGTGCGTGGGCGGGCGAACGTGAGCTGGCGCTTGAGCACCTTGAGGTGGTCGCCAGAATCCCAGGCGGTCCAAGCTATGGCGACCTGCGCTTGAATCCGATGTGGGATCCTTTGCGCGGCGATCCGCGGTTTGAAAAAATCGTCGCCTCCCTCGCGCCAAAGAAGTGATGCAGAAGCGCCGCTTCGACTAAGCCCCGCTATCCTCAATTTAGCTTGCCTCCACTCTGTCGCTTGCGGCTGCCTGTACCGCCCTGCTATCGCTGGGATTGAGTGTTGGACGTTGAGCCAGGCGGGTTTCGCCCGTATAATTCACTAACATGCGGATTTTAGGCTTCTCCATCTTGATCGCACTTATTGCGACAGCTTCGACTCGCGCCACGCCTGCGGCCGAGCAGCAGGTGCGCGATGCGATCAAGGCGCCCGATGTTACGGTTGTGCATTTGTGGGCACCATGGTGCTCCAATTGTCAGGCGGAACTAAAAGGCGGTGGCTGGTTGAAAATGGCGAAGGAAAACCCGAAGACCAGATTCATTTTTGTTTCCGTTTGGAACAACGGCAACGACGGTCGTGGCATGCTGGAGAAATTCGGCCTGACCAATCAGGCGAATGTTACCATTACGGCTGATCCGGGACCGCGGACTGGAGACGCCAAGATCAAACAGTTCGCCGGCCTCCCGCTTTCGTGGATTCCGGCGACTTTGATTTACAAAGGGGGCGATCTTCGTTACGCCTTAAATTACGGCGAGATCCGCTTTCCTGTGCTCCAGCAATTTCTAGCAGACAGCGAGTCGGAGTGGTCGCACACGGGCGAACCGAAACTGGCAGAATGACGACGGCAACACTTTCACCCAAAAGCGCTAAGGTGAAATTTCGCTTAGCGGGTGACGTTCAGCCGCTCATTCTCCTGCCGGTGCAGGTGAATGGCGACGGCCCATTCGAATTTATTTTAGACACGGGTGCGGGCACCTCGCTCCTTTCATCCGACCTGGCGAAAAAACTGAAGATCAAAATCATCAGCACCAAAGAAGGTCAGAGTGCCGGCGGAAAAATTTCAGTATCGCTGGCCAAGGTTGATTCGCTCGCCCTCGGACAGGCAAAGCTCGACGACCTCGATGTTGGAATTGTCGATCTTAGTCACATCGGGAAGACGATTGGCACGAAAATCGATGGCGATGTCGGCTACAATTTTCTAAAGCATTTTCGCATCGCGATCGATTATCACAATTGCGAGATTCGGTTCGATGAGCCGAGGCGGATCGAGCGCCTCGGAAGATCAGCCAAGACCGAGGTCCCGATGCGATTGGCGAGTCTGGCCAAGCCGCTCCTCCTGGTGGACGTGCATGCAAATGGCCACGGACCATTCCAATTCGCCATTGATACCGGCACCTCAACTACCGCGATTGCACCGGAACTGGCGCAGCAGCTCGGTCTCAAAAGCTCGCCCGTCGGTCCGCTTACCACTGGTGGCGCGCAGGTCAACGTTACCGCCGGGACCCTAGGATCGTTCCAAGTAGGTCGCGCCGGAATCGACGATCTCGTCGTGGTGGTTGCCGATTTCTTTTCCACGCTCAGTCAGGCTGTTGGCGTCAGGCTCGACGGCATTATCGGCTACAATTTTCTTCGAAACTTTAGGGTCGTGATTGATTACCCGGGCGAGAAACTTCGTTTGGAGTAAACGATGGCCCCAACCCTGATCCCGGCGCAAAAATCGATTGACCGTCCGCCCGCGATCCTCTCACTCATCGGCGACACTCCGCTCGTCGAAGTAACTCGAATCGACACCGGGCCGTGCCACCTTTTTTTGAAGTTGGAAAATCAAAATCCGACTGGCTCGATCAAAGATCGGGTCGCGCTCGCGATGGTGGAAGCGGCGGAACGGGATGGCCAGCTCGAGCCCGGCGGAACGATCGTCGAAGCGACCGCGGGTAACACGGGACTGGGACTTGCCCTGGTAGCGGCGGCGAAAGGTTACCGCATAATTCTCGTTATACCGGACAAGATGTCGGAGGAAAAGATCGCGCACGTCCGCGCTCTCGGCGCCGAAGTCCGGCTGACGCGCTCCGACGTGAGGCGGGGCCATCCGGAATATTATCAGGATGTGGCGGCGCGGCTGGCCAGCGAAATTCCAGGCGGATTTTACGTTAATCAGTTCGGCAATCCGGCGAATCCACTGGCGCATGAACGTTCTACCGGGCCCGAGATTTGGGAGCAAATGCGGCACGAAGTGGATACGATCGTGGTTGGAGTCGGTTCGGGCGGAACCCTAACGGGACTTGGACGGTTTTTTAACCGGGTCAAGCCGCGCCGCGGAGTGGAAATGATTTTGGCCGACCCGACCGGCTCGATTCTTTATGAGTGGGTGAAGACCGGCAAGCTGGTCGAGTCGGGCAGTTGGGCGGTGGAGGGAATTGGGGAAGATTTTGTTCCCGACAATGCCGACATGTCGTTCGTGACCGAGGCGTTTGAGATTGACGACTCCGACAGCTTCGCCACCGCGCGTGAGCTTTTGCGCAAGGAAGGAATCCTCGGTGGTTCATCCACCGGGACGTTGCTGGCAGGTGCCCTTCGATATTGCCGCCAGCAAACCAAACCAAAACGGGTCGTCACCTTCGTTTGCGACAGCGGCAACAAATATCTTTCGAAAATGTTTAACGATGTCTGGATGGCGGAACAAGGTTTCACCATTCGGCCAATGCATGGAGATCTAAGCGATCTGATTTTGCACCGTTACGAAGCGGGCGAGGTCGTAACCATCGGGCCGACCGATACCTTGCTCACTGGCTTCAAACGCATGCGCCAGGCCGACGTCTCACAGCTTCCGGTGGTGGGCGAGAGTGGCCGCGTCGTCGGTATCATCGATGAATCGGACATCCTGGTAAAAGTGCATCGCGACGCCTCCCATTTTAATGATCCAGTGAGCCAGGCGATGACTGATCAATTGGAAACATTGCAGCCGGATGTGAAAATCGATGATCTGCTGGGCGTATTCGATCGGGGGCGCGTCGCGATTGTCATGGACGGCGACAAGTTTCTCGGTCTCATTACGCGAAGCGATTTGCTTTCCTATTTGCGTCGGCATATGCCGAAGTCGCCGGTCGAGCGCGAGTTTAGTTGAGGGCCGGTCATCCCTCGACTTTCGCTCGGGATGACGATGCGTTTAGCTACAAATTCGTTTTCCCAATCCGCGTTCTCCGCGTAATCTGCGGTTCAACCTTGTGGAACATAGACATCTTGTCTGTGCGCCAAACGGACATTCTGCCTGTTTTGTTGCGGTAAACAGGAGGCTGAAAGCCCGCTGGGCGCACAGGCTTGGAAGCCTGTGTTCCGTCTTTTGATGAAAAACTACGATATTGCCACCCGCACCATTCACGCTGGACAGGAACCCGACCCATCAACCGGCGCGATTATGACGCCGATTTACGCCACTTCGACGTATGTGCAGGAAAGCCCGGGCAAACACAAAGGCTTCGATTACTCGCGCTCAATAAATCCGACGCGGCTAGCTTACGAAAAATGCATCGCTGATCTGGAAAGCGGTACGCGCGGCTGGGCCTTTGCCTCCGGGCTCGCGGCCATGGCGACCGCCCTTGATGCCCTCGAGAGCGGCTCGCACGTTGTCGCAAGCGACGATCTTTACGGCGGAACATTCCGGCTTTTCGAAAAAGTCCGGCGCCGCTCCGCCAATTTAGATTTCACCTTCGTCGATCTCACTGACGCGTCCAAGTTCGAAAAATCGATCAAGCCCAATACCCGCATGGTTTTGATCGAAACGCCGAGCAATCCGCTCTTAAAGATCATCGACATCGAGGCCATCGCGAAAATTGCGCGCGAAAAAAAGATCATCAGCGTTTCGGATAACACCTTTGCTACGCCATGGATTCAGCGGCCGATCGAAGCCGGCTTTGACATGGTGATCCATTCCGCCACCAAATACTTGAACGGGCACTCCGACATGGTCGGCGGCGTTATTGTTGTCGGTGAAAATAAGGTGCTGGCCGACCAGATCGCGTTTCTGCAAAATTCGGTCGGCGCAATTGCGGGACCGTTCGACAGTTTCCTGGCGCTGCGCGGATTGAAAACACTGGCGCTGCGGATGGAACGGCATTGCTCGAACGCGCTGGAAATTGCGCGCTGGCTCGAAGACCAATCGCAGGTGAAATCGGTCCATTATCCCGGGCTAAAAACCCATCGGCAGCACGATCTCGCGCGCCAGCAAATGCGCGGGTTCGGCGGAATCGTCACGATCATCTTGAAAACCGATCTCGAAGGAACGCGGCGCTTTCTCGAGAACACTCATTTGTTTGCCCTGGCCGAAAGTTTGGGCGGGGTCGAGAGCCTGATCGATCATCCCGCTATCATGACGCACGGGTCGATTCCGAAAGACCAGCGCGAGAAGCTTGGAATCACCGATTCGCTGGTGCGTTTGTCGGTCGGGGTGGAAGGCGTGCGCGATTTAATCGACGATCTGCAATTCGCTTTCGAAGCGATTTAGGTGGAACGCGCTCTCCGAGCGCGTTGATCTTCGGGGAGCGCACGCACCTCGCGTGCTGTCGTTGGCAACTCGCCAACGACTTCTTTTTGTTGGGAGAGGAGGATTTCGGCGAGGCGCCGAAATCAGCACGCGAGGGCGCGTGCGCTCCCCAGAAAGACGCGTGTTTGCGCACATTTCCTTTGTCATGTCGAGCGAAGTCGAGACATCTCTAGATTCGGTTTCTCTAAAAAATAGTTAGAGATCCCTCGGCTTTCGCTCGGGATGACAGAAACGGCTCTGGGTAGAACGATCGCAGGTTTTGTTGTTGCGCGCTTTCGGAGTTGAGAGATTCGTGGCCCCGGTCAAAATGACAAACGCACATGGGCAACACCTTTGGCCAGCTTTTTCGCGTCACCACTTTTGGTGAATCACATGGTGGGGGCATCGGTGTGGTCGTGGACGGTTGCCCCCCGCGCATTGCCGTCTCAAACGCTGATATTCAACAGGAACTCGATCGTCGTCGCCCCGGTCAGAGCAAGATCACGACTCAACGCAAGGAGCCGGATCGTTGCGAAATCTTATCCGGCGTTTTCGAGGGGAGAACCCTCGGCACTCCGATAACGGTTCTCGTTAGAAACCAAGACGCACGCCCGGAAGCCTATGAAGCGATGCGCGAAACTTTCCGTCCCTCGCACGCCGATTTCACTTACCAGGCCAAGTACGGAATTCGCGACTGGCAGGGCGGCGGACGCGCCAGCGCGCGGGAAACAATCGGTCGCGTCGCTGGTGGGGCGATCGCGCGCAAAGTGCTAACCACTCTCTTTCCAAAAATCGAAGTCGTCGCCTTCGTCAGGCAAATTCACCAGATCGTCGCGGAAATTAACCGATCGAAAGTTAAAATCGCGGACGTGGAAGCATCGATTGTACGATGTCCCGACAAGGCGGTCGCAAAGAACATGGTCGACCTGATTGAGAAGACGCGTGCCGACGGCGATTCGCTTGGTGGCGTGATTGAATGCGTCGCGCGAAATGTTCCGCCGGGGCTGGGCGAACCCGTTTTCGACAAACTCGAAGCTGATCTTGCCAAAGCGATGTTGAGTCTGCCCGCCACCAAAGGATTCGAAATTGGTTCCGGGTTTTTCGCGACGCGCATGTGCGGCTCGGAACACAATGACGCCTTCGAGAAGCGCGGCGGCCGCATCAGCACACGAACGAATTTTTCCGGCGGAATCCAAGGGGGAATTTCCAACGGCGAGGAAATTTATTTCCGTGTCGCCTTTAAGCCGACCGCGACAATTGCGCGAGAGCAAGACAGTGTTACTTCCTCCGGCAAAAAGACCAAACTTGCCGCACGCGGCCGACATGATCCATGCGTCCTTCCGCGGGCCGTCCCGATGGTAGAGGCAATGACCGCGTTGGTCCTTTGCGATCACGCGCTACGACAGAAGGCGATCGCGAAAAGTTAGCGCGCCTCAATGCTTTCAGCGATCGCCAATCCTCAACCCGCAACTGTTGCCGAGCCGGGCTGGCAATACGTCTTCATTTCGTTAGCCGTTGTTATCATTCTGCTCGAAATCATTCACGGTTGGCGACTCGGCTTGGTCCGGCAGCTGGTGCGGGTGATTGCCATTATCGTGGCGTATTCGTGCGCTTTTTTTGGCGCCCGCGCCACCGTTCCAATTGTGCGATCGTTCCTTAAGCTGCCCGACCCGATTCTGGCGGTCCTTGGGGGCGCGATTCTGGCCGCTATCCTCTTCGCCGCCATTAATCTGACCGGCGCACTTTTGTTCAGAAAAACTGCGCAACAGGAATCCCGATTTGTTCGGTTGATTTGGGGGAGCAGCGGCGCGTTCCTCGGAATTTTGCTTGGTCTGTTCACGATTTGGCTCGCCTTCGCTGGGATTCGCATGGTCGGATCGGTAGCAGAAGCGCGGTTGCGAACGCAGCATGCGCCTACGAGCGCTGCGGGCCAGCCGATTGGAGCTGCACAAACTCAAACCGAATCGGCCGTCTCGCCATTGCCCAACCCGCTCATGGCAATGCTCGCGAACATGAAAAATTCGCTCGAGAGCGGCAGGGTAGGCGAGGCGGTGCGAACGATCGATCCGCTTCCTCCGTCACTTTACCGTGTGCTGGAAAAAGCGGGCCAGGTGGCGTCGGACGCGCGAAGCGCCGAAAAATTTCTTTCATACCCCGGCGCGCGCGAAATCAGCGACCATCCCAAGGTGGTGGCGTTGCGCAATGATGCACGAGTGATGGCGTTGATCGCGAGCGGCCATATTTTCGAGCTCATGAAAAACCCGTGCATGATCGAGGCGATGAATGATCCTGCCCTGCAAGCGCGAGTCAAAAAATTCGATCTGGAGCGCGCGTTGGATTACGCCCTGAAGAAGAATTAGCTCGCTTCGTTCCATGCAAAGTCGATGAGATATCTAACGACAATTGGCCTCGAGGTACACGCGCAATTAAAGACACGGTCGAAAATGTTTTGCGCTTGTCCGGTGGAATTTGGGGCGGAGCCAAATTCTCATACCTGCCCAATCTGCCTCGGGCTGCCCGGTGCCTTACCGGTGATGAATGAAGAAGCGCTCCGCCTTACTGTGCTAACGGGACTTATGCTGGATTGCGATATTGCCGACGTCTCCAAATTCGATCGCAAGAATTATTTCTATCCTGACCTGCCGAAGAACTATCAGATTTCACAATACGACATGCCGCTTTGCACCAACGGGAGCGTGCCGCTACATGATCTGGCCTACCCGAAAGACGCACAGAAGAACATCGCCGTCCCGGACAAGGAAGTGCGCCTGGTTCGCATTCATCTCGAGGAAGACGTGGCCAAAAGTTTCCATTTCGAAACGACCACGGGAATCGATTTCAATCGGGCCGGCACCCCGTTGATGGAAATTGTCACCCAACCGGAGATCACGTCGCCCGAAGAAGCGTTCGCTTTTCTCACGTCCCTCAAGCAGATCCTGATTTATGGCGGGGTCAGCGATGCCGACATGGAAAAGGGCCAATTGCGCTGTGATTGCAACGTGTCGGTCCGGCCGGAAACGCAGACGGAGCTCGGGGCCAAGATCGAAATTAAGAATATGAACTCGATCAGTGGGGTGCGCCGCGCGCTGACTTACGAAGTCGCGCGCCAGATCGAAGCGCTCGGACGCGGCGAGAAGCTGGAGCAGGAAACGCGCGGTTGGGATGATGCCATGGGGGAAACCTTTCTCATGCGGACCAAGGAAAGCGCACATGATTATCGTTATTTTCCCGATCCTGACTTGGTGCCGGTAAAAACCGAGGGGTTGCTTTCCGATGTTCGGGCACGCTTGCCGGAGTTGCCGAAACAGAAGCGCGCGCGTTTCGTCCAGCAATACGGAGTTACAGCCTATGATGCCGGGGTGCTGGCCAATGATCTCGAGTTGGCAGCTTACTTTGAAAAGACGGCACGTGTCTCAAAAAAGCCAAAAGCGATCGCGAATTGGATTCTGAACGATCTACAAAGCGCACTCTCGGCGGCGGGCAAAACGATCAAGGAATGCCCGATACCTCCTGAAGCATTGAACGAACTGGTAGCGTTGATTGATTCCGGGAAAATTAGCGGCAAACAGGGCAAGGAAGTTTTCGCGGAGATGTTCGCCAGTGGCAAAAGCCCTAGTGCGATCGTGCAAGAAAGAGGAATCGAGCAATTAAGTGATACGACCGCGATCGAGAGGATTTGCGATGAAGTGATCGCAGCCAACCCGAAGCCGGCGGCGGATTTCAAGGCAGGTAACGCTGCCTCGCTGAATTTTCTCATGGGACAGGTAATGAAATTATCGAAAGGAAAAGCGAATCCGCAGATGGTAGGGGAGATTTTGGAGCGAAAGCTGCGGGCGTGAATCCCTATTGGAAATGCGCATCCTCATCGCGCCGGATAAATTCAAAGGTTCGCTCAGCGCCCAACAAGTTGCGGAAAACATCGCGCTGGGAATTCGCGATGTAATTCCGGACGCGCAAATCGAGATCGCGCCGGTGGCGGATGGCGGGGAAGGGACGGCGGAAGTGATTTGTAAGGCGCGCGGGGGCGAGTGGGTGACGTGCCACGCGCATGGGCCGCTGGGAAATCCGATTGAGGCGCGTTACGTATGGCTGAGCGAAAACGCCTCCGCCGTGATCGAGATGAGCGAAGCGGCGGGACTGCGAGCGCTGAAAGATGGAGTGCGCGACGTTCTGCGCGCAAACACATTCGGCGTTGGCGAAATGTTGCTCGATGGAGCGAAACGGGGCGCGCGCGAAATCATCGTCGGCGTCGGCGGCAGCGTGACGAATGATGGCGGATTCGGAATGGCACGTGCCTTGGGATTCCGGTTCTTTACAGGCGAAGGAGAAATTAAAAACGGCGGACCAGCCGAGTTAATAGGACTCGCGCGAATTGAGGTCCCGCTAGCGGCGGACGTGTCGCCTGCGACGTTTTCGCAAATGCAGCCGGCACGGCTGCCTCTACAGTTAAAAATTATCGCGGCTTGCGATGTAAAGAATCCGTTGCTCGGCGAAAATGGCGCGACGCGTACGTTCGGTCCGCAAAAAGGGGCAACCCCGGACGAGCTCGAAATCTTGGAGCGCGCGCTCACGAGCTTAGCCGATACCGTGACGAGGGAACTGGGTTGCGATTTTCGAAGCAATCCCGGTGCCGGCGCGGCCGGCGGTCTCGGTTTTGGCCTGATGAGTTTTTGCAGTGGGGAGCTGCGACCAGGCTTCGACGTCGTTGCCGACGCAGTGGAACTGCACGAGAAGATCAGAAGCGCCGACGTTGTGATCACCGGCGAAGGCAAACTCGATCGTCAAACACTAGAAGGAAAGGCGCCCGCTGGCGTAGCGCGATTAGCGCGCAAATTTGGTAAGCGAGTGTTCGCTGTTGTCGGGCGCGCCGCGCCGGACCAACACCTGCGCGACACCTTTGATGGCGTTTATGAACTTGGTGGCTCTATTCCGCAGGCGCGTGAGTTGTTGCGGGAACGGGCGCGAGAACTGGGGTCAACTCTGAAACATTGATTTGTTCCGAATCCGGGGAGCGTAGGCAGCTTTGCCTGCGGTGCTCGGCAGCTTGCCAAGCACTTTTTGGATTGCATTCAATGATTTGATCGTGTCGTCGGCAAGCTGCCGACGACTGCAGGCTGGCAGCCTGCGCTCCCCATCATCTCGAATAGAATTCACGGAAATGCTTTGAGGTTTCGACATAGCTCCAAGCCCAGCGCGCGATGTCTTTTTGTTCCTCGAGCGTGAGCGCGCGCTTCACCTTTGCCGGCGAACCGAGAACTAAGGAACCAGGCGGTATCTTTGTTCCGAGAGTGACCAAGGCATTTGCGCCGATGATAGAGCGAGCGCCGATCTCCGCCCCATCAAGAATGATTGCCCCCATCCCGATGAGCACTTCGTCGTCGATAATGCAGGCGTGGACGATGGCACTGTGGCCGACGGTGACGAGCTCGCCAAGCCGCGTCTCGTTAGGCGTATCGATGTGAACGACCGCATTGTCCTGAACGTTGGAGCGTGGGCCAATAATTATCCGATTGATATCGCCACGCAAAACAGCGCCGTACCATACACTCGTTTCTTCCATCAACGTTACGTCGCCGATGACGGTTGCGCCCGGGAGGACGTAGGCGGTGGGATGAATGCGCGGGCCAAGTTTCAGCCGGGCGTCGATGCCGGCATGACCCCCAGGGATTGGATCTGGAGAAATGGAAACCTTCATGGGCGCAACGGGATTCCCTCGGTCCGAGCGAGACTGGCGTTTTCGCGCAGGATGACGAGTTTGTTCCTTGTTCGCACTTCTTCATAATCGAGGCAAATTAGCGTGCAAATGCCCGAAAATGTCCCGCCCGGGGTGACGCCATTCGTTTTTTCCGATCCGCTCGGGAAACGTTGGCCCCGCCTTCGTACCTTTTTGCTGATCACTGGTGTTCTGTTCTTCTTCGGTGCGGTTTTGTTTGTGGAAACGCTGTTTATCGCTCCGCGAATGACGGCGCCCTTTTCCCTGCGGCTGTTGAAGGGACAGTTGAAGTCGCTCCAAAAACAAAATCCGGCCGTGCAAAGCTCCACGCCGAACTCGTTGCTCTGGCAAAAATTCGAGGCGACAAAGCAGGCGACAAAAAAGTTAGCAAAACAAACGATGGTGGGCTCACCGAGTGCCACGCCGGCGCGACCTCGTCGCAAGGCGCCAGATAACGAGGTGCGTCTGGCCTTCTATACCAACGGCGATCCTTATAGTTACTCCTCGCTTGAGCAACACGCCTCGCAAATTACCCACGTTTGCCCGGAATGGATGTCGATGGTGAATGGGATAGGTGATCTGCAAATCGACGCTGACGCGCGCGTTTCAAAGTTAGCGCAAAGCAAAGGGATCGCGCTGATGCCGCTTCTGACCAACCTGGTCGGCGATACCTGGCAACCGGAAGCGGTCGAAAATGTGGCACACGGTCCACCCGAGCGGCAGGAGAAATTCATCGCCAATGTGCTGGTGGTGCTGCGCGATGCTAAAGCTGCCGGAGTAGTCGTTGATTGGGAACAACTCGATCCGACCTACAAGAAAGACTTTACCGCGTTATTGGAAAAATTCGCCAGTGCGCTCCATCGCGACGGCCGCCAGCTTTGGCTCAGCGTTTCGCCTGGACAGGAGATTGACTATATCGACTTCGAAGAGCTGTCGGCCCATGTCGATCGCTTCGTCGCATTACTATTCGACGAAACTTCCGATATCGACTCGCCTGGGCCACTCGCTTCCCGGATGTGGTTTGAAGGCTGGTTGCACGTATTGCTGGAAGATTCCGACCCCAAACAGTGGATCATCGCACTTGGTAGCTACGGTTACGACTGGGTAATTGGTGCTAAGAAAGCTGAGTTAATTAGTTTTCCGGAAGCAATGAGTCGAGCGAGCAATGCCGAGATCGATTCCGCTGAAGTAAGCGCTCCCGGTTACAATGCTTATTTTTATTATGAAGACAACGACAAGGAGCATGCCGTCTGGTTTCTAGATGTCGTTACTTTTCTGAATGAACTACGCGAAGTTCGAAAGCAGAATACTGGCGGCTTCGCCCTCTATCGATTAGGAACCGAAGATACGGCGATTTGGGACGCATTAGCAGTCACGCCTGATTTCAAGTTCGACCTGCCGACGCGCTCGCTCCTGGAGGTATTGCGCGGAACCGACACCATTACCGACGTTGGAGATGGTGAGATCGTGACGGTAGATGAATCGCGTGCCGACGGAATGCGCACTCTGTCGGTGGACAAGGACAATTATCTTACCGCGAACTATACCAAGTTTCCGGAGTTCCCAACCTTGTATCATCAAGGTGCGGGCGATGCACACGAAGTGGCGCTGACATTTGACGACGGGCCTGATCCGGAGTGGACACCGAAGATCCTAAATGTGTTGAAGGCAGCGAAGGTAAAGGCGGCGTTTTTTCTGGTAGGCGTCAATGCCGAACGATACCCAAATCTCGTTAGGCGTATTGTTGCTGAGGGTCATGAAATAGGTAATCACACCTATTATCACCCCAATCTGGCCCTCTGCTGGCCCGAGCATATTCGGCTCGAATTGAATGCCACTCAGTTGCTTATTCAGACTTTGACTGGACGGGCTACTACTTTGTTTCGGCCGCCCTATGCAGCCGACACGCAACCAGCGCGTTTGGCTGAGTTAACGCCACTGAAAATCGCGCAGGATCAGAATTATCTTGTCGTTTTGGAGAACATCGACCCGCAGGATTGGGCCAGGCCGGGCGCGGACGTCATTTTGCAGCGGGTTAAGCAGCAACGCCATGACGGCAATATCATTTTGCTGCATGACGCGGGAGGCGATCGCTCGCAAACGCTGGAAGCGCTTCCGCGCATCATTGAGTACTTGCAGGCACGCAATGATACCATCGTGCCGCTGAGCAAACTTCTGAATACCACTCGCGACGCGCTGATGCCGCCATTGCCCGGAGGACAAACGATGTCGCATTACATCAGCAGCACCGGTTTCCGCGTTGTGCACGCTGTTCAGGAATTTCTTTGGGCTTTTATGGTTGTTGCGACCGTGCTGGTAGTGATTCGCACCCTGATCGTGATCTACCTCGCCTACCGTTTTCGTCGGTCGTCGCCGGTGGATTTTGCCGAACCCGCCAGCGTCGTCATTGCTGCTTACAACGAAGGTAAGGTCATCGCTGCAACGTTGCACTCACTTTTGAAGACGGATTATCAAGGGGAGCTGGATGTTATTGTGGTCGATGATGGTTCGCGTGACGATACCGCCGCGGAAGTGGAGAAGATCGCGGCAACTGATGAACGAGTGCGATTGATCCGCCAGGAAAACCATGGGAAAGCGCGCGCGTTGCAACGCGGAATCGGAGCAGCCCGCCACGGACTCATCGTGTTCATCGACGCGGATACGCATTGTCAGCGGCAGACCCTTCCGCAATTGCTGGCACCGTTTAGCAACCCAGACATCGGCGGAGTATCTGGTCATGCCAAAGTAGGTAACTTGCGAAGCTTTATCGGACGCTGCCAGTCGCTCGAGTATACCGTCGGCTTTAATCTCGATCGACGCGCCTATACTCGATGGAATTGCATCACGGTTCTGCCGGGCGCCATTAGTGCGATTCGCAAGACAGCGATCGAGCGCGCCGGTGGTTTGAGTTTAGATACACTGGCCGAAGATACCGATCTGACCCTAAGCCTGCACAAGGAACGTCTGCGCATCGTGTATGTTCCCGCCGCGGTCGCTTGGACAGAAGCGCCGGAAACCGTGCGAGCACTTTCCCGGCAACGGTTCCGCTGGGCCTACGGCACGCTGCAATGTCTGTGGAAACATCGCGACATGGTCTTTAACTGGAAATATCGGGGGCTGGGTTGGTTTAGTTTGCCAAGTATCTGGTTCTTCCAGATCATCCTGGTGGCAATTACTCCGGCAGTAGATTTGTTTCTGATTTTGTCACTGCCGTTTGGTGCCTGGCGCGATCTATTGCCATTTGTCATTGTTTTTCTCGCCACCGATGTGATCCTCGCGACGCTCGCTTGCATCCTGGAGCATGAAAATCTACTTCAAGCTTGGCGAATTGTTCCGATGCGCCTGATCTATCGGCCGATGCTGAGCTACTGTATCTGGAAAGCAATTTTGCGCGGAGTAAAGGGCGCATGGGTAAGCTGGGGCAAACTGGAACGCACGGCTTCCGTGCCAGTGCGTGCGTGAAGGAGCGTAAGCGCGAAACGATGCTGTTGTCCATGAGTGACTTGGCTTTGTCGAACGCCTTCTCGATCCTTTCATTCCGAGCGTAGCGAAGCGCAGTCGAGGAATCTCTAGCTATTTCTTTCCTGCGAATAATTAGAGATGTCTCGACTGCGCTCGACACGACAGATTCGCGTTGACATGAACAGGTCTTAAGAGAGCCGATGGCGTGTGCTAGTTAACGGCCAACGTGCCCGCGTAATACCGAAACTGAGTAAGGCGGTAGTTCGTAGTATCGAGATGCAGCGCGCTGAAGATGAGATGGCAAATTGCTCAAGAGCGGACGCCCATTCGGGCCGTCATCTTGCCAGCGGTATTGGTGGCGCGAAAATTGGGCGATGTCTACTTTGCCCGCAAACGTTGCAACTGAAGCGCCTTTAAACTGGACGTTTAGTTGTACGGAACGATTCGGATCTTTGTTCACTGCGAGCAACGCCCACTGCTTATCGGGCCGGCGCACGGCGTAAGCGGTAACACCGGCGTTATCTGGCTCAATTGTCACCGGATATACTTCGTGCGTTTTCGTTACCCACTGCATCCAATCGTTCGTAATCAATCGGGCACTGTAGTACGTCGACAGACGATTAAGCTTTTTATCAGTGTTGGAAATCTGTAGCATCATTAAATTACCCCACGAACACTTCAGCTCGTCGGTGAGATAGTCCGGCTCGTATCCGTAGAGGTAGGCTTTCGTGCCGCCGAAAGTCAGGAAAGTTCCGACGGTATCTGCATGGAAGAGCGCGCCTTCGATATCAACTTCATGGCGACAGGCAAAGACTGAATAACCAAACTCCGTCATCAGCCACGGGATATCCGAAGGAACCCCATCGTCATGCAAGCTGGACAACATCGCGCGAAGTCGTTGCGGAATCTCCAGTAGCTGCGGGACGGCATCGCCGCAGACATCATCAAAGGGATAGTATTCGAAAGAACAGAAATCGAAGGGAGATTCCGCCGCGCGGAGAGCGCGCAGAAAGCGATTCATCCAGAAACGGTTTCCTGATTTGTCCGGCCAGGTGAGGAGATGGCTATCAAAGTTCTGTAAGCTCGGCCCGCCGAGCTTGAGCTCTGCGCTAAGCGAGCGCAGGTGCCGGGCGGTCGCAACGTAGAGCGCGGCAAAATCCTCCGGCGAAGTCCATTGTCCGTCGGGTTCTTCGCCCAGTTCAACGCCCTCTAATGAATACTTCCGTGCCAAAAGATATTGGATCTCCGAAACAGCATTATCCGGCGTGTCGTAGAGCACGCCCACTGGCACCAGCACCGGAAGGTGGTTGGCCAGTTTACTTCGCAGAACAAAATCGAGACCAGGCTGTTCCGTCTTGTAATTGATATCTTCGGCCCGATGCCAGGGATCAGTTGATGAGACATAGACAATTGTTTGACTTCTGTCCGGATGGTGGCGGACGTAGTCCTCGAACTCACCGGCGTCGTTCGTTTGGCCAAGGCTGATTTCGCGGACGGCAAACCCAAGACGATCCCGGATATCCGCGGAGGGTTGTGTAGTCGGGGCCGAACTAGAGTTCATCAGAACGCGCACGAATTGAATCGGAATAGAGCTACTGCTGAGACGGGTGGTTACATCGCCGCCAGGGCTGTTGTTTATCACTCCCTGAGGAAACACTCGCCAATCATCGTTCCCGTCGATATGCAAATGCATTGGGTCGTTTCCGGTCCAATACTCGACCCGAACCTGTCTGGCATAGGGCATTCCCCATTGAACCCGGATTGAGTTCACGGGCTTCACTTTGCCTAAATCGATTACAATCCACTGGGGGTGAGCATCCTCGCTCTCTCCGGTAAAGTACGGATCTAGATAAGGATTACTTTTCCAAAAGGAATTTTCGTCGCCGTCGGAGATACGTGAATAACCATCGTTGTTTGCCTGATCGATGGTGTTGCCGCGACGGGGCAGTCGATAACCGTAGGAAAGGTTGATCGGCGTGCTAATTGAACTACTCGATGTCCAATAGCCGCATTGACGGGCTTCGTCGCTCCAGCTGCCGCGCGGGTTCCAATGCCACACTTCACCGGCAAGCTCGGTTCGCAATCGATAAGTCAAAGGTCCCAGACCGGCTGACAGCATCTCGGCGATGTTCTTGTCGGACAACATTCTCGCGCATACTCCGTGCTCATGACCGTCGACGCTGCCGCCGAGGCTTTGTTTAGGGATGCATTTGTTCACACATTGATCGGTCGCAACCGTCGCCGAGACGATTAACGAAGTCTCCTCTACGGCGGGTGAAGTAGTTGCTGCCAGAAAGGCGATGAAGCAGACTGGCGTCGTGGGGCACAACCATCTTGCCAGCAGAACGCAGAGCCTTCGCACAGTTATCTTCCTAACGTTGATCGCGCTAGCTTCAGCATGTCATCAACGCAACACAAGCAACAGGCCCGATAACAACGAATCCGTAGAGGTAATGGTGCCGGAGCACGGAGCGTATACTGGGGCGTTCATTGATTTCGGCGAAGCAGAAGAGGATGTCACCCTCGAGGGGATTGAAGACTTCGAGACCATGGTAGGCAAGCATCAAGCCATCATTGCTTCATCGAGCTACTGGGGGGAACAGGATTTTCCAAGCAAAAACCTGAATGTCATTTGGCAACATCGGTCCTTGCCGCTGGTTTTTTGGTCGCCGTGGGACCGGCCTTACGAGCAGAATACCGGTCCCGACCGTTTCAATCTCAATTCAATCATCGCAGGCGCCTGGGACAAGTACATCGATGACTGGGCAGATGCCGCCAAAGCGTTTGGCAGGCCGATGATCGTCGTCTTCGCAAACGAAATGAATGGCGATTGGTTCCCGTGGTCGGGCGTTTACTACGGTGGAAATCGCCCCGCGAATGAAGAGAAAACTAAGTGGCAGGGGCCGGAAACATTTAAGGCAGCATATCGGCATGTAGTTGACCGGGTCCGCGCTCGTGGGGCCAGTAACATTAAGTGGATGTTCCATACCAATAACTACTCGTCTCCGGTCGATACCTGGAACTTCGCGCCTTCCTATTATCCTGGGCCTGATTATGCGGATTGGCTGGGATTAAGTGTCTATGGTCAGCAATATAAAGAGGAGGGATTGCCTGACATACCTTCCCTGGTCGACTGGCCCTACAAAGAGATGAGCGACGTCGACCCAAACAAGCCAATCATGATTGCTGAATGGGGCACGGGCGAGTTTCCGCCTAGCAACAAAGCCGCGTGGATCAAACAGGGACTGGACTTGTTTCGCTCCAGGTATCCGCGAATCAAGGCTGCGGTCTACTGGCACGAACGCTGGCAAAATGAAGAGGGTTATTACAGTAACCTTCGGGTGAACTCTTCCGTCGAATCGCTGCAAGCTTATCGCGACGGTGTAGCGAATCCAGACTGGCTGGCCGATCTACTTCTGCGGCCCCTGCCCAAGAGGTAGCCTTTTACGGCTTTGCGGCTGAGGGGCGTTTCTTTTGCAGGTTGAGCGCCAGGTTCCAGTCCCCGTTCATGTTGGCGCGCCAGATCATCAAGTAGATTCCGCGCTCAACGGCATTGCCGCGGTCTTCCGAATAGTTGCCATACCTATAAGATAAATCGGCTGACCCACTCATCTTTGAGTTGCCGGGTTCGAACGTTACCTTGCCGTGCTCTGAAGTCAGCATGAGCCTGGCCGCAACAAGCCCGACTGCGGGAAATGATTTTTCGCGATAGACGCGAACGTCGTCAGTGGCGCAGTCGAGAATGGCCTGGCCGATGTTGTTGTGCGCGGCCTTGGTAAACTGCCGTTCCGCTTTTTGCAGACTGCGTCGAGCATTCTCCTGCGGTTGCGTGCCGGCCGTAATATCAGGGGGAAGCACTTGCAGGCCGGGAGAGGATTCAGGTGGTTGCGGATTCTCCGTGCCAACGTCGAGTGCGATCTTCCATTTGCCGTTGGGCTGTTTGGCCCAGACCGTGACGTAGTGGCCGAAACCGAGTGAAAGCGGTTCGTTCTCCTTTTTCAATTCCCACATTCCAGTGGTATAACCGAGGTCAGCGGCGCCCGCGGCGAAGGCGAAGATCGGCTGCCAGATCAGTGTGCCCGGAAAATCGGTCCGCCCAGCCCAATACTTTTTTCCGTTTACGGCGCCGGGTGCGAAGGCGATGCCGTCTTCCGCAAAATATTCGACGCTCGCCGCCGGCATTCCTTTTGCCATCGAAAGATTGGAATACTCGCCGTCAATCTTCGCGATCTCCCGGGCGGCTGAAGCGTCAGGGGATTGTGCTATTGCGCTCAAACTGGCGGCGCAGATCGCGACGGCTAAAAATAATTTCTGTGGGACAGACAAATTCGAGAGTTGGCGGCGTCTCAAAAGTAAAGACCGTGAATGGTCATGGAGAATGTCGCCACCAATGAAGATTGGAAAGTCTGTTTTTCGGAGCTCGCGCCCGGATTGGTCTTGTTCGCCCGGCAATGGGTGCGGAGCGCCCCCGATGCCGAAGACGTGGTGCAGGAAGCCTTTGTCCGGTTCTGGCGACGCAATCTCAGCATTAAAAACCGTGCCCTGCTTTACGCAGCTGTCCGTTCCGCTGCCCTCGATCTCATTCGGCGGGATAACCGAAGAGCGCGGCGCGAAGTGGAAGTTTTTGGTGAGGCTGAGCGGACGGTGCAGCCGCAATTTGAGCAACTGGATGATTCGCAGCGCCAGCTGGTGGCAGCGCTCGACCATCTGCCGCGAGATCAACGCGAGGTCCTGGTCATGAAGATTTGGAACGAACTCACCTTTGCTGAAATCGCAGAAGCGCTCGGCATTTCACAGAACACTGCGGCGTCGCGTTATCGTTACGGGCTTGCCGCGTTGAAGAAAACTTACCAGCCGCAATGAACGATTTCTCCGAACTCGAACGTGAGCTTAAGAAATTGCGGCCGGTGCAGCCATCTGCTGAGTTGACGTCGCGGGTTGGGAGCGCGCTGGCGAATTTCGGGGAAGGCACCGCTAAAGTCATCAGGCCAGAGCAGTTTCGTATCAATTGGCTGGGGCTTGGTCTTGGGCTGGCCGCGGCGGCGACCTTTCTCATTTTCGCGCGTGTTGATTTTCATCCGAACGATAAAACAAAACAAACCATCGCATCGGCTACGCCGTCGTTGCAGCAAAAGGCCGCGGCATTGCCGAACTATCAGGCGACCGGGTTGACGCAGGTTGTTTACAGTAAACGCGACGAGGGCCTGGTCTTCCCGCCCGGCGCGGAAGGGCCATCGCGGCGGGTGCGGACGGCGAAGCGGGAAACGTTGCAATGGCGTGATCGGCAAAGCGGTGCGCAGCTGGCCGTGTCTTATCCGACGGAGGAGGTCACGCTCATTCCAGTCTCAGGTCAATGAATTTCCAAACAGAGAAAATATAAAAATGAAAACAAAAACCATCACCCTAATTGCCGTTAGCTTGTTGCCGCTGACGGCGTTCAGCCAGCCACCAACCCCGCCGCCGGCGCCACCCAATCCACCGGCCGCACCGGTGCCTCCGCGCGATCGTGATCGTGATCGTGATCGCGAGGACCGGATGCCGAAGGTCCCGGTCACATTTCTGGGGGTAGAGACGTCTGAAGTGCCGAGCGTGTTATGCGATCAGCTCGGGTTACCAAAAGGGTTCGGCCTGGTGGTGGATTACGTGGTGCCGGATGGGCCGGCGGCGGCCGCGGGTGTGCAACAAAATGACATCATCAAAATGTTGAACGATCAAATCCTAACGGATCCTGGACAACTGTCCAAGCTGGTCCGGAGTTACTCGGAAGGAACAAACGTGACGCTGACTATCCTGCGTAAAGGTCAGGAACAGAAGGTCACGGCAAAGCTGGCCAAAAAAGAGGTCCCCCGCCGTCGCGCCTCGATGGATCATATGCGCCACATGAATCACGATTGGAATTTCGACCTCGGCGATTTCGGTGATATGGGCGATCTGAAGGAGCGGATGTCGGAGTTGAAAGAGCAGCTCGGTGACGAACAACGCGGAATGATTCATGACGCGGTGGAGCGGGCGCGCGACGAAGCGCAACGGGCCGCGGACGAAGTGCGGCGCAATGCACAGCGCATCCGCACCATCACACGCAACAACGGCGCGCTTCAGCGAACCACAATCGATTTGAATAAAGCGCAGATCGTTCTTTCCGATGATAAAGGAGAGCTGCGGATCGAAAACAAAGAGGGCAAGAAATTTCTAACGGCGAAAGATCCGCAGGGAAAATTGCTCTTCAGCGGTCCCGTCGAAACAAAGGAAGATCTCGACAAGGTGCCGGCGGAAGTGCGGCAGCGCTACGACAAACTGCAACAGCATGATTTGCCGGCAGTGGCACCCGATGATTTGAGGGCGGAATCTGAGGGCGACACCGACGAGGACGAGGACGACGATGTTGATGAGGACTCGTCACGCGCGAACACGGTTTCGTATGATCAGGTCTGTTCCCAGCAGGCTGGACATCGCGCCTGGGAAATCCACACCGTCCTGATCTAGCGGAGAACTCCACCGGAACCTTAACCAGCCTGGCCAGCTTTCCGGTGGCGTTTTTGCTTTACGCAACGGGATCCAGCTTGCTTGCGGCTCCGGAGAGCGTCGCTCTACCGGTGAAATCTTCGCGACGATCATTTGGCAGGGCGTGACTCCGTCGAGCGGCAGAGACAGTAGAGCGACTGATTTATTTTGTCACTTGCCCGAGGGGTAACACAACTTTTCCGGACAGTTCATTGAGCACCTGGGCGAGACCCGTGTAAATCGCGGAGAATCCGCAAAAAATTCCCTCATAACCCGTGGCGTGTTTGAATCCGGGACTTGCCGCGGTGAAATCACCGATGGCGAGGAGAAAGAATAGTATTGTGAGAGTTGCGAAAACAATTTGCAGGGCGCGGTTTAGCCGCAATGTGCCAATAAACATGACGGCGGTGAACAGTCCCCACATCGCCAGGTAGGCGGCCATGGCCGTGTCGTTGGACGGGCTGGCCCATCCCAGTTTCGGCAAGAGGATCAATGCCACGAGCGACAACCAGAACAAACCATAAGAAACAAAAGCAGTGGTGGCGAATGTATTCCCTTTCTTCCATTCCATAATACCGGCGATAATTTGCGCAGCGCCGCCATAACAAATGCCCATCGCCAAAATCATGCTGTTGAGTTCGTAGAAACCGGCGTTGTGCAGGTTAAGCAACACCGTGGTCATGCCGAAGCCAAGCAGCCCGAGGGGGGCCGGATTGCCTGTCGTGTCCTTAATTTGAGTAATCGGTTCGTTCATAAGCCGGACAGTTTAAAGGTTAATGCAACGTCAATAACGCGGCGTCTAAACGCTCTATCACGTTGACCAAATACGAAATGGACTGTCAATAGTAAGCGTTGTTGGATAAATCCTTTCGCTTCCGTCTGGTGATCTGCGAAATAATTCTGCGATGATACGAATCCTTTTTTTCGTCGCTGCCATTGCGATTTGCTCTCCGCTCCGCGCCCAAACAGGTGCCAGTCCGCCTTCCTCATCGCCCGCACCTTCTCCATCACTCGAGCAGCGCGTTTCCGATCTGGAAGCTTACATGAATAATTCGGCGCGTGGCGCGGATGCGGCCAACGCCACGACGCTCTCGAACATCTCCGGACCAGGTCCCGGCCACAACGCCTGGCTCATGACTTCAGCACTTCTCGTTTTATTCATGACCCTGCCCGGTCTCGCTCTTTTTTACGGTGGCCTCGTTCGCCAGAAGAATGTCCTCTCGATTCTGGCACAGTGCCTTGGTGTCGCGGGCCTGGTCTCGATACTGTGGTGGGCGATCGGTTACTCGCTCGTTTTTGCCCACGGCTGTGCCTTCTTCGGAGGAACGCAATTCGCATTTCTGCGTGGTGTCACCGCCGTCCCCAATCCCGACTACTCCTACTGGGTTTCGCACAACGTCTTTGCCATGTATCAGCTCATGTTCGCCATTATTACTCCTGCGCTCATCATCGGATCGGTGGCGGAGCGCATGAAATTTTCCGCGGTCATGGTCATCGTTGGGCTGTGGATGTTTTTAGTCTATTTCCCGTTAGCCCATATGGTCTGGGGCATTGATGGCCTGATGAATGGCGTCTGGAATCCCAATGCCAGGATCCGTGCGATCGATTTCGCCGGCGGCACCGTTGTCCACATGTCGAGCGGATGGTCAGCCTTGCTCCTCTGCCTTTTTCTCGGTCCCCGGCTCGGTTTCCGCAAAGAGATCATGGCGCCGCACTCGATGGTCCTTTGCATGGTCGGAACTGGAATGCTTTGGGTCGGTTGGTACGGGTTTAATGCCGGCAGCGCTCTCGGCGCCGATGGAATTGCGGCCAACGCGTTCATGACCACGACCTTGGCGACGGCAGTTGCATCTTCCAGTTGGGCTGGGCTGGAATGGTTGTTGCGCGGCAAACCGAGCGTGCTCGGTTTTTGTTCGGGCGCGGTCGGCGGGCTTGTTGTCATCACCCCGGCGTGTGGATTCGTCGATGCCAACGGCGCCGTTATCATCGGCGTGCTGGCCGGGGCAGTTCCGTTTTTCGCCTGCACGAAATTGAAGTCGTGGTTCCACTACGACGATGCCCTCGATACTTTTGGAGTACACGCAGTTGGCGGGACCCTGGGCGCATTTCTCACCGGACTACTGGCAACTGCGACGGTAAATCCAAATCTTTCCGCCATCCCCGCTCAGCGAAACGGGCTCGCACAAATGATCGGGCACATGCTTTGGCTGGAGCAACTGAAAGCGATTGGAATTACCATCGCGCTGGCGTTGGTCGGGACGTCGCTGATTGCGTTGATTGTGCGCGCAACGATCGGATTGCGGATCACACCGGAAATCGAGCGACAGGGTCTCGATATCAACCTGCACGGCGAAGAAGGTTATATTGTTTCTGGGTGAGTTCGACTACGAGCACGAGCGCTGCAACTTGTCATCCCGAGCGAAGTCGAGGGATCCCGCCGCGAAACGTTTAAGGTACTTCAACGGGATCCCTCGACTATGCTCGGGATGACGGCAGCGTTCGCTTCAATTGTGCGAGAGACTTGTATGAAATTGAAATTTTCTCTTTGGCGCTGCAGGCTTTTCCGGGTTGCTGGGGTGGCCTTTGATCCCGAATTCCAATGCTCGAACGATGGTTCAGCGAATTGAAGCGATTCGGCCCTCGACTTCGGTGGGACAGGCGCGCCTTCGTCCTGCGCAAATCATCGCGAGGGCCAGCTCTAAGCGAAGTAACACGGAGCCGAATGGGTGAGTGGCCGGCTTCATGTCGTGCGGAGGTCGCGTCTCGTTCTGCAGTTCCAAGTATGAGGCCTGACTTTTGACCTCAATGATAGAGCCTGAGCAAGGAGTCTTCATTCAGGAGGGGATGTAGGTCCTTCTATTATACCAACTACAGGCAATCTTTGACAACCTAAATTCGACAAAAAGAAGCCGAAAACAGAATTGACTGGCCGGGGGCCCCGCTGTGCATCGCCCGTTCTTTTGCTTCGTGCAACTAAGTCGTTCGGATGGAAGGAGTTAACTCGAAACGGCAGCTCATTCTTACGGTCACCGGCGTGTCCAAATTGCTTCATCCATCGAGTATCGGACTCTCGACTTGGGGTTTCCACGCAAGCAGCACGATGGTGCTCGGGGCGGGACTTGAACCCGCATGCCTTTCGGCATACGCCCCTCAAACGTACGTGTCTGCCATTCCACCACCCGAGCGGTTTGGGAAGCCAGAAGATGGTAGATGGGAGACACAGAGCCGCAAGCGCTTTTGCCGAACCAAAAGTTAGCTGAAGTGTTTTAGGGTTCTTGTCTTCGCCGGAGCTGTGGTGCAGTGAGCGGCCTTCGGTTCTTTTTCCGTCATCGGATCATTGAGCCTTGCTTGAGGCTTGGGATGTCGTAATCCCAAACGACCACCACCATGAACCCGAGC
>Ga0207697_10000329_pt1 | contig 26516 bp, 22 predicted proteins | sample KBSSwiS5withPhiX_FD_184293 | JGI IMG/M metagenome (GOLD analysis project Ga0207697, IMG submission 184293) | Switchgrass rhizosphere microbial communities from Kellogg Biological Station, Michigan, USA, with PhiX - S5 (SPAdes) (version 2) | ecosystem: Host-associated > Plants > Roots >... | reverse complement strand
GCAACCACAATGTGCAGTTGAAATGGAGCCCTGCTGATGGCGGCAAGATGAATATTATTCGGAATGGTTCCACTGTCGGCCGTACTAACGACGATGGATCAGCTACAGACAAACTTGGAAGTCAAACTGGAACATTCACCTATCAGGTCTGCGAAACAGACTCAGGTGATTGCTCCAACGAGGTCCAGGTCCAAGTCCAGTAACTGGGGACCATAGGACTTCTCTAAATCAGTTTAAGAAATCAGAGCGAGAGGGCATTCGGCGACAAGCCGGATGCCCTTTCTGCTTTTTTGCGGCTTAAATCGAGTGTTTCTCGATCCGAGTCTGCCATAACTCAAAGCGTCTCGACATTGAGATTAGGCTTGTTAAATGGAATTTCCATCCCTTTGGCAGCCTTTAGCTATGCCTGTTGATCTCAGGCTTTCAGCGGATTAAAATGAAAGGAAGCGGTAACTTCGCTGTAATTGTGAGAGCAAAATCTACACTGATCTTGATGGTAGTTGTTTCCCTTCTCGGCGCTGGCGCGGCCCAGGCAGAGCCTGCGAAGGTCACCGGGAGTTGGACAATAGAAATCAAGTTCAATAGCGGCCCTACCCGGTTATTGCGCTTTGAGGCTCAGGAATCTGGAAGAGGCTCCTTCTTGCTCCTCGATCCAAGTTTGAAGGTTTGGGGACCCGCCAAACCTACGGAGGCGAAGTGGAGCCAAGCTGATGACGGTTCAGTTAGCGTCTCAGGGCCAGTAGAGTTTCCGCTCGGCAATGTCGGACGCGACGCGGGGACTTTGGTCTTGAAAGGAACATTTAGAGCCGGCGGCATGACTGGAAAGGCCACTTTGTACCCTGTCGGTGAAAATCCAGAGGATCCGGGAAGCAAACCCGCGAAAGAGGGAGACTTCAAAGGAACTCGCGGCGCAGGCGGATGATTGTTCAGCGGTCTGCGGCAGGAAGGCCGAGACAGCGGACAGGAGCGGCGCCGAAAACGACGGCAGGAAAGATAGTAAGTCGGGCACTTTGAAGAAACCTCATCCCTGTAAAGATGCCCGAACAGTAGCCTGATTTTCCGCAGTATGGCTAAAATGTAAAGATAAAGGACTCCTAATTTTCGGCAAGTACTCTAGTAATCTCACCGTTTTAACACACAAGTATTCCACATTGTTGGTTATCCTATTGAACTTATGAAAAGAAAACCAGTGTCACAATCTGCCTTCTTTTACGTGAAGGCATCTATCGGACTGGTCCTGCTCCTTGTCGGCATCTCCCTCGCCGTGATGGGCATTGGCCAGTTTTCGGCCGAAGCCAAGACAAACCCAATAAACGGCAAGTCGTTCCCCAACGCCCTCGTGCCGGCGATGTTTGATTGCGCTCAACTTCACTCACTCAACGTCCACATACAGGAAAATTTCCGGGCCGGTGCCATGATGATTTACTGTGGCGAATCGCAGGGAGGTTCCCTGAACCCTGACAGCGGCGAATCTATGTCGCTTGCCCAGGAGATCTTGGCGCCATTGCTTGGCGGTACCGACGCCGATCTAATCACGGGAGCAGATTCAGGAACGCACATTATCCAGTCGGAGACATACGCTTCGGCCAACCCGGATAACCCGAATGAGATTGTCGTCGCCTACAACGATTCTCGCGGCGTCGCCTCCAGTCCGATCAACATTTCCAGCGCCTCAGTTTCCACCGACGGCGGCGCGACATTCACTCGCCTCACCCGGTCCAACGGCCAAAGCCCATTCGGCAACACTCTGGGCGACCCCGTGGTTCTATACAATCGGCCTACCGGCACCTGGTTCACAATCTGGCTTGATTTGGGCTGCGGCGGCCAGGGCCTAGGTGGATATAAGTCGACCAATCCTTCCGATCCCGATAGCTGGACCCACTTCTGCGTTCACACCGGATCTTCTGACGACCGCGAGTCTGGCTGGGCGGACAACAACCCGAGTAGTCCTTTCTACGGAAAGATGTACATCTCTTGGAACGACTTCACGGCTGGCGGGTCTCTCAAAGTCCGTTCCTCTACCGACAACGGCGCGACCTGGGGTAACGAAAAGGTTTTGAACGCCGCGTTCATCCGCGACGTGCAAATCACTGGCGACCTGTCAACTGGTGACGTTTACGTTGCTGGCATGGACGAAGGTGGTGGTGGCTCGGCGAACCGCACAAACAAGATGTTCCGCTCGACCGACGGTGGTGCCACCTTCACTCAGACTTATAGCGGCCCAAGTTTCGCGGCGCCCGGAAGCACGGTCTGCGCCTCCAACAGCTACTTCTATTGCATGTTCAGCGGCCCCTCCTTCTGGCGCCACATGGGCTGGGGTCAGCCGGCCGCTCTTAACAACGTCGTTCACTATGTCTACGACTCTAAGAACGGCAGCGACACCGGCAACGTGTTCTACATTCGTTCAACCGACAAAGGTCAAACCTTTAGCGCCCCATTGCAGCTGAACACTGACGCGACAACTCGTCCTCAGTGGCAGCCCAATATCTCAGTCTCCGACGATAACACCCTCGTTGCTACCTGGTACGATGCGCGCGAGAGCAGTAACTGCGTCAAGGGCGACGAAAATACGCCGTGCTATAGAATGTGGGCACGCAAATCCACTGACAATGGCGCTACCTGGGCATCAGATGAAGCGTTCTCGGACGTAGTGAGCCCTCTTCCTGGTCAAAGCGACTCCAGCATCGTGACGGAATATGCAGGCGATTACGACTACAGCTCCGCAATTAGTGGCCAGCACAACAAAGCGTGGACGGACGGACGCGTAGTGGTTAACAGCGCTTCTCAGCAGGATGCCTTCTTCGATAAGGAAGGTGGTGGCGGCGGCGGCAATAACATTGTGCTTCAGGCGCGTGTTAAAACTCACGATACCAACCACAATGTGGAGCTAAAATGGGCGCCGGCTGACGGCGGTGCGATAACTGTCATGCGAAATGGCTCCTCGATCGGCATTACGTCCGACGATGGATCAGCCAAGGACAAACTTGGAAGTCAAACGGGAACATTCACCTATCAGGTCTGTGAAACAGACTCAGGCGATTGCTCCAACGAAATCGAGGTCCAAGTCCAGTAATCGTCCCACGGGGCACGTCGAAGTTATTTTAAGAGCGTAGCCAAAGGGCATCCGGCGAAGAGTCGGATGCCCTTTGTGCTTTCTATCGACCCAATTCGAGGCGTATCGAATCGACCTCGCTTGAACTTGACGCTTCCCATCAGTACCTTGGGCCGCGGCATCAACCGAAACTTACAGCGTTTTAAGACTTATCTCGCAAGGCCGCAAAACCTGAAGTCCCAGGTGAAATGAAGAGCCTACACTGAAGCCTGGGCGATCTGTGATCTCTTGTTTGTTCGCAGAACTCTCGAATCCGGAAATGGTCAGAGATTCTTCGCTCCGCTCAAATGACGGTTGTGCGTGAAACGGAGGTACTCGTAACAAAGAAGTCGACCCGATCACGATACTCTTCCTGACGTTCTTGGGCCCGGTAAGTTCGCGCCCGACAATCTCGGACACGACCGGGGATATTGAAGTTGAGAGGAAATTTTGGAGTGGATGGGAACGTTAGCGGCAACGCCACATTTTCTCATTGTTGATCACGAATGTAGACGACCCTGCGATCACCCCGTAGAAAAAGGACGGCTTCAAAGCGAGTCGAGGTGTGCGGCCCTGATTTTCTTGGCCTCCGAGGCAGAAAAGCAGCGGAGACCGTCAGAATCGGAGATTGCAAACCGGCATCGCCGGACTGTCCATCCCGTGGACCTCCGGCGAGCGAATTAGAATTACCAGCAATATTGCGAAAATGTAAGGAAAAAAGGCTCCACATTTGGGGCCGTATCTGGGTACTCTCACGGTCCTAACACACACGCGTATTCCACGTCGTTGGTTATATCCTATTAAAACTATGAAAACGAAATCAGTCTCACAATCTGCCTTCTTTTATGTGAAGGCATCTATCGGACTGGTCTTGCTCCTTGCCGGCGTCTCCCTCGCCGTGATGGGCATTGGCCAGTTTTCAGCAAAAGCGAGTACAAACCCAATAAACGGCAAATCGTTTCCAAACGCCCTCGTGCCGGCCATGTTTGATTGCTCTCAACTTCACTCACTCAACATCCACATGCAGGAAAATTTCCGGGCCGGTGCGATGATGATTTACTGCGGTGAATCACAGGGAGGCTCGCTTGATCCTGACGGTAATGAAGCACCTCGGTCGTTCGCCCAGGAGATTCTGGCGCCGTTGCTCGGCGGCACCGACGTCGATGTGGTCACGGGAACAGATTCAGGAACGCACATTATCCAGTCGGAGACGTACGCGGCGTCAAACCCGGATAATCCGAATGAGATCCTGGTTGCTTACAACGATTCTCGCGGCGTCGCCTCCAGCCCGCTCAACCTCTCCGGCGTTTCGATCTCCACGGATGGCGGCACGACGTTCACCCGTCTGACCCGGTCCACCGGCCAAAGCCCGTTCAGCAACACTCTGGGCGATCCCGTGGTGATGTACAATCGTCCGAGCGGCACATGGTTTACTGTCTGGATCGATCTCGGCTGCGGCAGCCAGGGCATGGGTGGCTACAAGTCCGCCACTCCTTCCGATCCCAATAGCTGGACCCACTACTGCGTTCACACCGGATCTTCCGACGACCGTGAGTCTGGTTGGGCGGACAACAATCCGAGCAGCCCGTTCTATGGAAATATGTATATGTCCTGGAACGATTTCGCGACTGGCGGAACTCTCAAGGTCCGGCGCTCCACCGACAACGGCTTGACGTGGGGTACCGACAAAATCTTGAACAACGCCTTTTTCCGTGACGTGCAAATCACGGGCGACGTCGTTACGGGTGACGTCTACGTTGCTTCTATGAACGAAGGCGGTGGCGGCAGCGCGAACCGCTCGAACCTGATGTTCCGCTCGACTGATGGTGGTGCAACCTTCACCCAGACTTACACCGGCCCAAGCTTTGCCGCGCCCGGCAGCACGACCTGCGCATCGAACAGCTACTTCTATTGCATGTTCAGCGGCCCCTCCTTCTGGCGCCACATGGGCTGGGGTCAGCCCGCGGCAAAGGACGGCGTCGTTCACTACGTGTATGACTCCAAGTCCGGCAGCGACACGGCCAACGTGCTCTACATTCGTTCCACCGACAAAGGTGTAACCTTTAGCGCTCCATTGCAGCTGAACACTGACGCAACAACTCGTCCTCAATGGCAGCCCAATATCTCGGTCTCCGACGATAACACCCTCGTGGCGACCTGGTATGACGCGCGTGAGAGCACCAGCTGCGTCAAGGGTGACGAAAACACTCCGTGCTACAGAATGTGGGCGCGCAAGTCCACCGACAATGGCGCTACCTGGGCAGCAGATGAAGCGTTCTCGGACGTAGTGAGCCCGCTTCCTGGTCAAGGGGACTCCAGCATCGTCACGGAATATGCAGGCGATTACGACTACAGCTCGGCGATTACTGGCCAGCACAGCAAAGCGTGGACGGACGGACGCGTCGTCGTTAACAGCGCTTCACAGCAGGATGTCTTCTTCGATAAGGAAGGCGGCGGCGGGGGAACGACCATTACACTCCAGGCCCGCGTGAAAACCCAGGGAACCAACCACAATGTGCAGTTGAAGTGGAGCCCGGCTGACGGCGGCCAGGTGAACCTCATTCGAAATGGTTCCAGCCGCGGCACGACTGCTGACGATGGAGCAGTCACGGACAAACTCGGAACTCAAACTGGAACATTCACCTACCAAGTCTGCGAAACAGACTCTGGTGATTGCTCCAATGAAGTTCAGGTTAACATCCCTTAACTCAATAGGACGCCTCGAAAGTATTTAAGAGGTCAGAGCCAAAGGGCATTCGGCAACCGCCGGATGCCCTTTGTGCTTTCTGGTAACGCGCACTACTAGCTCAGTGCTATTCCTCGGCTCTCGCGAAAGGACGGCCGCCTAGCTTCCGGCAGATCGCGTCCCCAATCTCAGCTATGATCTCTATCTTGGTCGGATGATAAAACTCGGCGTCCTCGAGTTGATGGACGGTGTGCTCATGATCAATGGCATAGGCAGGCAAATGGATGAGGTTACTCGCGTCATTACAGAGTAATCCCGCACTGAGCAGCCTTGAGGTTTTCTTGTCGGCCCAGAATTCGCCGAATCCAGAGTCATCGCCAGCGAGATGTAGTTTGCCGATGTCGCGGCTCTCCGCGGCTGCGCTAACTAATTCGTGTCCTTCTTTTTCAGCGTCGGCCGGCGTGCAACCCGCGAATGCAAATTCGGGATCCGAAAAGATCACCTCGATATTGGATCGCTTGGTCCATTTTTTGTCACCGTCCCCACACGCATTCTCGGCCGCTATGCCCGCTTCGATGTGAGCGTGGTGTACGACCATGCGCAGCCCAGCGACATCGCCCGCAGCAAAAATGTGGCTCTTGCCTTTGACTCGCATGTCTTCGCCAATCTCCAGACGTCCTTCGGCGGTCAACTCGATGCCCGCTGCTTCCAACCCAAGATTCTGCACAGCCGGGCGGCGCCCGGTCGCGAGGAGAATCTTGTCGGCCTTGATCGGATCGATTTTCGCAGGGCCTTCAGTGTCCACGACAAATGTCCCGGACGAGTCGCGCCTGACTCGTTTGATCGTGCGATGAGTTAGGACGCGGAGACCTTCGCTTTCGTAGATCGATGCGAGGCGTTCGCCAAACTGCGGCGGAAATTCGGCCAGGATTCCAGAACGCGAAAGCAATGTGACCGACGCGCCGAGGCGGCCATAGCGAAGCGAAAACTCAAGTCCAATCGCACCCACGCCAATAACCAGAAGCGATTTTGGAACAACCGTGTTGTGCAAGATTTCATCGCTCGTCCAGATTCCATCCCAAGTTGGGTCCAGTCCTTCGATTCTTGGCAGAACCATCACTGACCCGGTCGCAATGATGGCGGCGTCGAAAGTGTAGCGTTTTCCTTCGCTCAGCAATTCATGATCGTTGAGAAAGCAAGCGTTGGCGCGAATGATCGTGAACGTCTCACTGGCCAGGGCCTGAATTTCCTCTTCACGATAGGCACGAAACTTTTCTATCTCGCCATCCTTCCATCGAACAATTTGAGCGAGATACTCGTTAGGGTGCTTCGGCCTTACTTCGAGCCAACCGTGTTGCCTGGCATGATGCATGGCGTCGATGGGCTCGAATAACGCCTTCGATGGCATGCAGCCGGCATTGATGCAGAGTGAGGCGTGATCTGCATTGTCGCCCATGAAAAAGATAACCCGGGCGCCGTGTTTTGAGGCGATGCGCGACGCTGTAAAACCTGCCGAGCCGCCGCCAAGGACCGCGATGGTTTTCATATTGCGAGACAGTTATACACGCGATCTCAATGCTAACTCAACCGCCCGGCGCGCCGAAACGACCCCCCAACCCTGGCGATCGATTTCGATCCCTGGAACCCGCTCCGCCGTGTCGATGAGAATCCTCTTGATGTGCTGCGGAGTTAGGCGCGGATTGGCTTCCAACATGCAGGCCACTATCGAGGAGACAATCGGCGCCGCAAACGATGTCCCATCCACATATTTGTAGTGCTGATTGATGACGTTGCCTTCACGCAATTTCACGGTGATCAACTGTCGCAGAAGATGAACTGGCAACGAGTTCGACTCGTCCAGATCCTTATCAAGCCCCGGGCGACTCGCAATCATGTCACGCAGCTCTCCATCCGGCGCTGCGTTTAACTTTGAATAGAACTCAGCTTCATCCGCTGTAGGTGTATCCAGCAGAATTGGCGCTGCCACCCAAATCCCGGGGGCAATCACCTCTGGTTTTTGTAATCCATCAATCGTCGGGCCGTAAGAGGAGCGGTACATGCCGCGACGGGCGCGATCGAGCGAGTTATGATCGTCGAGCCCGCCCACGGCAATACAGGAAGGAGCGCTCGCCGGTGGAAGAACCGGATGACCCGGGATATGGCCAGCATTGCCAACGGCGCAAACAACCGTTAAGCCGGCGAGCGCGCAGCGTTCCACCGTTTGCGACAAGGGATTAGTAAGATAACTTCCTTCAAAGTCGCCTCCGGCTGAGATATTGATGACTCGCACTCGGTATTTCTCTGCATGCGCCAAAACCCATTCCAACCCTCTTTGAATCTCGCCTTCACTGATACGCCCCGTTCGACCCACTTTCACCAGGACAACGTTAGCGGCTGAGGCGATCCCTCGGTAGAACCCTTCGGCCAATCCACCGTTTCCCGCGGCGACCACGGACGTCATCATTCCGTGCCAACTGGCTACATCATTGGTCTCAAGCGACGTCTCGTCTCCTTCTTGCGTGAAGATGCTGTGATAGGCAAGAATGCGATCGTTAGGCTTGGTCAGATCGGGATGCGCATAAAATCCTGAATCGAGAAAAGCCATGGTCACCCCGCGGCCGGTAAACCTTTCGTCCGCATCCATCCTTAAGGGCGTTGGCAAGACAAAGTCATTTTGCTCGAACACACTGGCGTGCGATTCGATCTGGCGTTGAGCCCGGCTGAAAAGTTGGATGCAGCCACCGCAAACTCTGCCGTCGTCGGTCACGGCATTTGGGATGATGATTGATTGCAGATCTACGGGAAGGGCTGAAATCAAAAACAGTTCGCCCTGTGCGGCGCGATCGCAGATTGGGCACACCAGCGTCGTTCGCGCTGTATCAACCCCGTTAACTTTCGCAGAGTGATCGATCGTACCCATCATTTTTGTGCAGCTTCCGCGCGAGCCGTCTGTGGTAGTTGCTCGACCGCGGCGATGAATGGCTTCGGACCACCCGGCATGTAGCTCAGCTGACCGAGCTTGTTCCCGTTTGGATCGAGCACAATCTCGGTCGGAAACCAGTAAACCGCGAAGCGCTCAGCGAGTTTGTCATTCGCGGCTTTCTGCTCGTCGGTTTGCGCTTTGTTGTGCGGAAAATCGACTTCAAGAAGGACGAGATGTTTCGCGGCGTATTCGGCAAACTCTGGTTGCGAAAAAACCTGCCGATGAAGCAGGATACAGGGTGGGCACCAATCGGAACCGGTAAAGTTCATTAGGAGCTTCTTGTTCTGGCTGCGAGCCTGCGTGAGCGCGGCGTCAAAATCGGCCAACCAATGCGCTTCTTCGCCGGTTTGCGTTCCGTCGGCCTTGAAGTCTGTCCTCTCTCGTCCGCAGCCGAGAAAGAGCAGCCCAAGAAGGCAACTGAGAACGACATTGGTGTGCATTTTCACGATTTTATGGCGGACGAACGTCTTCCTCATAACGCTGCAGCGCTGCGATAGCATACCGCAAACCGCAAGTCCACCGGCGGCAGAACGTCTCGCTTCCTGGCGGCGAATCAGGCGTTTTTCCGTCAGCCTACGGCTGGGAACGGATTGCTGCTTTACGACTTTTCTCACGAAACCAGTCGCCGCAGTGGCGCGATTACGAAGTGCGCGTGCCCTCTCGTAGTCAGCTATTTATCGGAACGGCCAGCGGGCTGGGCCGTGAGAGCTTGTCCCATCCGTTCGTAAAGCTCCGCGGTGTTAAAAACGAGCCTGCTAGTGTAAGGGCCGGCCGCGACAAGCACCCGGCCGTTGGGCAACAACGTCTCTGTGTGAGCATCGCGCGGGAAGGCCAGACTGCCCGTGGTCGTCCAAGTGCCGGTTGCCGGATCATAGAGTTCCGCGCTCGCGAGAGCCTGTTTCCCGTAGCCTCCTGCGACGAGCACCTGGCCGCTGGACAGCAACGTCGCCGTGTGAAGAAAGCGTGCGGTATGCAGGCTCCCCGTCGCGTCAAATTGAAAAGAAGCAGCCGCGCACGGTTGCACGAGCGTCAGCCCCGCGCCTAGCAATAGAGACAACGCCACCACGAGACGGGAAAGTACGGAGTTGATTTTCATAATGATTTTGTTTGCGTGTTCACACCTATCGCTTCGCAGATGCAACTACGGCAACTGCCCGTGGAAGTTCTAAAAAATTCATAATTGTTCAGGGCGCGAGAGTTGGGCGCTGACGGGCGAATACTCCGACGCAGCTTACATTAATGTTAGCTTCACCGAGGTTCGTTATACCTCGCCGACAGAGAGACACGACCGAATCATTCTGTTGGTTCGAATTGCAGTTATTTCCGCACTTACAGCAATGCTTCCTACGCTCAAATCTGCAAATGGACGAATTCTTATGAAATACATACCGACATCCTCGTTAATCGCAGTCGCTCTTTTCGCAATTACTACAACGACGCGCGCCGCCAATCCTGCCGACGGCACAGTTATCCCGAGCACGACGACAACTGTTGAGTGGGACGGAACCGCCATTGGGACCGGAGCAACAGATGAAACGAGTGCGATCGAAGGTGTTAATCGTGACACCTTTGTCCTGCATGTCGCGGCGGGCGATTACACGAACAAAACTATCGCGGTCAAAGTTGCATGGACCGTTCCCGCCAATGACTACGATCTCTACATTCACAAGCGTAATGCCGACGGAAGCGACGGGGACTTTGTCGCCGAGTCAGCCGGCGGAGCGCCCAGCACCTCGGAAAACACGGGTTTCAATCCAGTTCTCACCGGCAGCGGCGACTTCAATATCGTCGTCGTTTATTTCGTCAATACACCAGGCGCGGATCAGCCCCATGGGACGGTGACCGTTGTAACGAACCAACCAAAACGAACTGCCACATATCTAAGTGGAGGAATGACCTTTGCGCCTAACTCGACCGTCAAAGCACAAACCGCAGGCTCCGATGGAGAGCCGAGCAGTCGAGTCGATCTTGCGGGCAATTACTACATTTGCGGAATCCGGGGCGTGCCCGCAGGTGTGGACCTATGGAACTTTGACTTACGACCGACCGTTGCCGGACTGCCGAACCCGACCTTCGATCCAAACATGCGTGTTCCTATCTATCGGGGCCAGCCTGACTCGACTACCTCCACCGCGGGACAGGATCAACTCCAGGTAGGGGCGCTCGGTGGCGGTGATATTGATCTCGCTACCGGCTTCGGAGCTTTCACCGGCATCGGTGCAACGGGAGAAGCATCTCTCGCCTATTCCAGTCTTACAGCTGCGAACCTGACTGTTGGCAGGTCACTTGATCATGGCGCCACGTTCCAGTTCAATCCTCTGGGGAACTTCGCCGGTGGCGTGCCAGTCAACGATCGCCAATGGATGGGATTTTTTGGTCCAAACACCGTTTATCTTGAATACCGAAATTTTGTGGAAGGAATCGCATTTGTTCAGCAATCGATCGACGGCGGCTTAACCTACGGGCCGGCAGTCTTGGTCGGCACGATGTCGCAAACCGGCTCCATGGATGTCGATCAGGTCAATGGAACAGTTTATATCAGTGGCAATGATGGACAGATAGCGGTAGGAGTTCCCCCTTCGCCTGGGGTCGCTCCGCTGAGTTATACACTTTATCGACCTATTCCCAACACGGTTGATGCCGCCAACATCTTCGTCGCCATGCGGGTGGCGAAGGATCATCCCACCGGCGACGCGCCTAACACGGTTTACATGACTTACTCGGATGGTACTAACGTTTTTCTAATTAGCTCAGCCGACAAAGGGGTGACCTGGGCATCTCCGGTTCAAGTGAACAACCCCGCGAACGTCACGACGAATGTGAATCTAATGCCGTGGCTTGCCACGGGCCCCACTTCTGGATCAGTCGGTGTTGCCTGGTATGCCACTGATGCCGGGGCTAATAACGACAATGCACGCTGGCGCGTATATTTCGCCCAGAGCTTCAACGCAAACGCAACTCAACCTACTTTCCGCATCGCGCAAGCAAGTGACCATTCCATTCACGCCTCAAATATCTCTCTCAAAGGCCTGGCGTTGCTCGGTGAGTCACCGAATCGCAATTTGATCGACTATTTCCAGATCAACTTTGATGCGCAAGGAGCTGCGGTTATCGGTTATACCGACGACCACAACGATTTTAACGGCCACACCTATGTCGCACGCCAGATCAGCGGCCCTTCCATCAAAGGTGGCAATCTCCCCAGAGTGACCGAAGGCAGGACTCTGCCAAAGCAGCCATTTGCCCAGCCAGGAGCCACCCCTCCACCAACCGGCGGCATTACTCCTCAGGTTATGCAACCGGGGCCGGCGGGTGAACAGGTCACTGATTTTGCCTATGATGAGGACAGCGGACTGCTCGCAGTCGGTCCTGAGCCGAGCGCAATCGATATCATTAGCATCAAGTATGTCGCGAAGGGGAAGACGAACCCGCTCATCACGGCAACAATGACTGTATCGGACCTAACGGCTATTCCCCCGCTTGGGACATGGAGAATGTATTTTACAGCTAATGCGCCGGAAACGGGACTCGTTACGATTAGTGGCAGCTCCTATTCCAAGGGACTATCTGATGACGGCGACGGGTTCTTTGTGCAAGGTGCAACCGATTCGAACGGTGTTCAGACCTTTAGCTATGGAACCACGGTCCGGGAATTCAGTGGTAGTGTCACCGACACAGTCGTGGGTACTGCGGACAGCGGTGCTTTTGATCAAACAAAGCGGACGATCACTGTTAACGTTTCATCGACAAAGTTAAATACGATTCTCTCCGCCGCTGGACATGCGACGATCAGCTCCAAATCGGTCTTCTGTGGTCTGCGCGGATGGACCTGGGTGGAGAGTTCCCTCGCACTCGAAGATCTCACCCGCGGTGGGACAGAGTTCACTGTCACCAAGTAATGCAGCCTCTATAGCGCTAGGTGCGTGAAGACCTGGTTGTTCCTTTGCGCAGCGTGGCTGGTCATTCCAGCAGGTATCGGTAGGACGGAAGATCAACCTGCGTCCCCATCGCTCACGCCACGTTTGGCTTCATTCAAGGAACGTTTGGCGGTAGCAGAATCGGTTCGGGTGAAGACCGACCTTCTTGGGATCGAACTCGACTGGGAGCTTGAAGCAGCTCGGCACCAACTGGACAAATGGCTCGCCCCCGGCCGTCCGTCGAAAGAGCCGGTCGAGGGCGACGAAGGCGAGCGAAAGGTTCTGTGCGAGCTTAAAGAAACTGATTTTGCCTCGATTTTTCTCAAAGCTGACGAGCAGAATCGGGTCATCTACATGATCGGCGTCCTCCGGCCGGGAAAGGAAATCCCTTTTGCCAGCATCGGAGAGGTCGAGAAGGCTCCTGTCCGAACGGATCATGAGATCGCATGGGACGTTGTTCGACCAAACAAATCGTTGCTCCGGGTGGTGGCGAACGGGAGCAACAGCAAGGCCGCCTCAATAACAATCTTTGCAGTCCGGCCGAAACTGCCTCGTTAGGCAGAAGGCTTAGTTAGGGTTGGATCGTCACCCTGCTGCTTCGCGGTGCGGTAATGGATTACCTTCACCTTTTCCAGGGTGACAAGGCCGCCGCCCATCATCTCGTCGAGAAATGGGAGGAGCGCGTTCACCTTTTCCTCCGTATCGACGATTTCGATCACCATTGGAAGATCCATCGAGAGCCGGAGAATCTTGGCAGTATGAATGTGACTGGCCGCTCCAAAACCCATTGGTCCGCGCAGGACAGTCGCGCCGGCCAGATGCAGTTCGCGGGTCTTGAGCACGATCGCCTCGTAAAGGGGTTTATGTTCCCAGCGATCGCTTTCGCCGATGAAGATTCGTAGGAGGACAGCCTCTTCGGGAAGTTGCATAAGAGATTGGCCTAACGAGGTAGAAAGACGAAGGCCATAGTCCGGCCCAGCCAAACCGCCACCAGACAACAGACCAACGAGAGGACACAATTCAATCCGGCGCGAAACCAGTCGCCATCGCGTGCTAGATCGAGGGTTTGCAAGCTGAAGGAGGAGAACGTCGTGTAACCACCGAGGATTCCAATCGTGACAAATTGCCGCACCCTTGGACTAACCAGGAAAGGTCCCGCGGGATCTGTCATGGCAGCGAAAAAACCGATCACGAACGAACCGGTAATATTCACGAAGAGAGTACCGAGCGGAAACGTTTCACCCAGGCGCTCCGCCACCAATCCCGATGCCCAAAAACGCGCGCCGGTCCCAAGCGCGCCCCCGAACATGATCCAAAAGTAATTGAGCATAAAAAAACTCCAACCATCGCTTCTATATCCGAAGCAGCAGTAGGAGTTATCAGCTCATGCGGTTCGCTCCGCGTAAAGCGGGACCGGCAAACTCCATTGCCGTCTTACATCGTAACGGCTGAGGTCGTGATCCGCAAGCGATCGCTAGACGAGCGCGCCACCACAGCTCGAGCCGGCGCCAGCGGTACAGCCGAAGCAATGATCGCCAGTCAGGATTTCGAGATTCTCCACTTCTTCCAGATCAACATCCCAGAGATGGAGGCCACCAGCTTTGTTATCGCGCCATTGCATCTTGAGCATCTGATTGAAGTCACAATCGAACACTTCGCCCCGCCAGCTGACGCTGATCGTGTTGCGGCACATCAATCCCTCAATCGTCGCGGGGTTAAAGGCGTCCTTGAGCAACGTCATGTACTCGCTCATTTGATTGTTGTTTCGCAACCAGGAGGCGAAACGGGCGATCGGGAGATTGGTGATCGTGTAGAGCCGGTTGAAGACAATCCCGAAGTGGTCCCTTAATTCGCGCTTGTAGTCATTTTCAAGTTCGCCCTGCGGCCCCGGCAAAAATGCGCCGTTCGGGTTGTAAACCAAGTGGAGCGGAAGTTGCGGATCGATCCCGTAGCCTAACGAATTTAGGAGTTGCAAGGCCTTGATGCTCTCGTCGAAAACGCCCTCGCCGCGCTGAGCGTTCACGTTCTCCGGCGAATAACACGGCATCGAAGCGATGATCTCAACTCGGTGATGAACAAGGAACGCGGCGTAATCTTCGAACCCCGGCTCAAGCAAGATAGTCAGGTTACAACGGTCGATGACATGTCGCGACGGTCTGAGCGTCTTTAGCCGCTCGACGAAATACTTAAAGTCGGGAATCATTTCCGGCGCGCCACCGGTCAGGTCGACCGTCGAGATATCAGTTCTGGCTAGCCACTCGACTATCCGATCGATCGTCTCCCTATTCATGATCTCCCTGCGCTTCGGCCCTGCATTCACATGGCAATGAATACAGGTGAGATTGCAAAGCTTGCCGACATTGATCTGCAAGATCTCCGTCCTCTTATGGCGCAGCGAAAGCGAGTGCTTGGAAAGTTGACCCGCAAAAGCGTTGCTCATACACGGTAGGCGGTGCGAAAGAAGACGCGATATATTCCCCCGCCTAACAATCCACCGACAATCGGCGCGATAATGTAAACGGTCAGCCAGCCGAGACCGTTGGCGGTGAAGGGCACACTTCGCCAGCCGGCAAGCGATGAAAAAATCCGCGGCGCCAAATCGCGCGCGGGATTCAATGCGGCCATCGTCAACGGACCGATCAAGGAAATAATGATTGTAACTGTGAGACCAATCGTCGCGGCGGTCAGAATTTGTGGCCGGGTGGCGTTGCGCTCATCCGTCACACAAAAGATGACGAGCACGAGGATCGCAGTCCCTACCAGTTCAGCGGCGAAAGCGTGGCCGGACGTCATCATTGCGCGGGCTTCTTCAGTCAGCGCCTTCCCGCCAGGGTTGGGGAAAAATTCGCCAAATACCATCGCGGACGCCTCACTACCTTCGGCCCCGCGGACGATGTTGTGTTTTGTCTCATAGCTGGCAATCGGACCGCTGAAGATTGAGAAGAGGACTGCGGCCGCTGCGAACGCGCCTAACATTTGAACAGCAATGTAGGAAAAGACCAACCGAACGGGAAAGCGTGCCCAGGCAGCAGAAGCAATCGTGACCGCCGGGTTTAGATGCGCGCTGCTTAGCGAACCGGTGAGGTAAATCGCAGTCGCTATCCCGATTCCCCACACGATCGCGACTTGGAAGATGCCGACCTGCGCACCGGTCGTGACAGCTGTGCAAACGCTGCCGCAGCCGAAAAACACGAGCAGAAATGTCCCAAAAAATTCGCCGATCGCCCATTTGGGAAGCGGCGCGCGTGCAATTTCGACTTCAGCGCTGACATGCGGTGGCGGTTCCGGCCGCGTTGCTCTGATCGTTTCGCTCATTGCCGCGCGTGTTCTAGCAGCAACCGCCGCCGTCGCAGCAACTGCTCGCTTCGGTCGTCACATTGTAATCCTGTCCCTTGGTTTCCTTCGGATGCCTACGAGCGGTGTGCGAGCAATCGAAGGGCTTTGCATCCGCCAACGCAATCTCATTCAACGGTTCGACGAACTCGAAGAACTCGCGATAAGGTGCCTTCCGATAAAGGTTGTAGGTCTTATCGCAGACGGCATAACGCAGCCCGCGCTCCATTCGGTGGTTGTCATCGTCCAGTACCTCACGAAACGGTCCGCGATAAATGACGGCTTGATTCCGTTCAAAACAGGGACCCTGCTTACCCTTAAAGGCCTCTACCGTGACGGATCGAAATTCTATTCCTTCGACTGTTTGCCATGGCTTTTCATCACGTTTCAGAATCTGGATGCCGTAAAATCCGGCGTTGCTGAACGCCTGCAAAAATCCTTCTTCAGTCAGTGCGCCGGAAATGCAGCCGCTCCAAAGTTCCGGATCATTCTGCAAGTTTTCCGGCACCTCTTCGTCCGAGACGATATCGGAAATGACAGCGCGGCCACCCTTTTTTAGCACCCGGAAAATTTCCTCGAATAATTGCCGCTTCGATTTCGGTTCGACGAGATTGAGGACGCAATTCGAAACCACAACATCGACCGAGTCGTCCGCCACGAGCGGATGTTTGACGCGCAAATCCTGCGCCAGTTCGTCTGCGCCCAAAAACGACGCTGCGTCAGTAATTGGACGCGCTTTCAGTTCTTCGTCGAGCTTCTCCAGATCGAGTGCGAGATCCTGGATGCGGCCTTTGCGGAACTCTACATTGCTGTAGCCCACCCGATCCGCCACGATCGGAGCATTCGTGCGCGCGACGTTCAGCATCTCATGCGTCATGTCAATGCCGATTACTTTTCCTTTCGGGCCAACGACCTGCGCGGCGATAAAGCAAATCTTACCGGTGCCACTTCCCAGATCGAGGACCGTTTCGCCAGGCCGAAGATATTTGCTCGGGTCACCGCAGCCGTAATCACGCTCGATCACCTCCTGCGGAATGACCTTTAGATACTCCGGGTTGTACTCAACCGGGCAACAAAGCTTCTCTTCCGCGGCTTGCGCTCCTGCGGCGTAGCGTTCCCGGACAGCGGTTTCGGCGTTAATCGTGCTCATGGTACGGATTTGATGAATATCGTAGTGATTAGATCGATAAGAGAGCGTTCCGGACCTCAAATTCCATCGATGGCGCGGGAAACTCCCCCGTTCCTCCAAGCTACATCCGTACGCACAGGTGATCTAGCAATTGGTTGACGGCAACGGCATTTCAAGCAAGTAGGATATCGCGGTGCGAACGCCTCGGATAAACATCTCTCGCTGCATAACGGCGACGCTGGTTGCGGTCTCGTGGTTGACGATCTCGAATCACTGCGCGCTCGGGTTGGCAGCGATCTCAAAGCAACCTGACAACGTCAGTAAGCACGATTGTTGCGCGAACAATCTGCCCGTGCAGCCGAAGCCGGCGAAAGATCCGGCTACTCCGTGTTGCAAGACGTTGTTGGCCACCTCGCCAATCGCAGCCAAGGTATTTCAGGCGGGCATCATCTTGCTCGTTAACGTTCCTTTTGATCGCACTTCCGCGATTCTGACCATCCCGCCGCACGCAATCGCCGGTTTTCAATTCCTCGATATTGGGCCACCCGGTCGGTCTTTCGCTGAGTCTGTCTTGCAAGAGGGCTTACTTGCCCACGCTCCACCCTTCCTCGCCTAACGAATCGGTCGTCCGCGGGCGGTTGCCCACAGTCGCCGCTTCGATCCATCCAGCGATCTTTCTACGCGGATTATACCCGCGTCACGTATCCACTCCAACCTCCATTTTATGCTAGCCAGTTTGTTAAGCGCGCGCCTCGGAAAAGAATCCCAGAGCGGCGTTAGATAAGACTTACTTCACATCCCCAATGAATTCTGAAATCAAACAATGATGAAGGCGCGTTTGCTCTTACCTGCGCTCGCTTCGATCGTTGTTACTGGCTGCACGACACCGAATGCTTCACTTGATCGCGTCGAAGCAACGATCGCGGAGCGGACCGGGAAGCGGCTCCAATGGAATCGTGGCGGCGCGGAGGACGCGCAGATCGAGCAGGGAGTTCGAGCGCTCTTGCAGCGCGAGCTGACAGCGGATCGCGCCGTGCAGGTTGCGCTCTTGAACAATCGAGAACTGCAAGCTCGCTTTGAGGAAATAGGTATCGCCCAAGCTGACGTGATTGAGGCGGGATTACTCAGCAATCCGAATTTCGCTGCCAGCTTTCGTTTCCCCAACCGGCCGCCGTCCGGAACGAACATCGAATACTCAATCGCTCAAAATTTTCTCGAATTGATCATGATCCCGCTGCGCAAACGGATCGCTAACGCACAACTCGCCCAGGTTGAGACTCGCGTCGCGGACGAGGTCCTGCAATTCGTCGCGGAGGTGAAGACAGCGTTCTATACCGCTCAGGCACGCCAGCAAATGCTCGATCGACTGCGAGTCGTGGCCGAGACTAACGAGACGGCGGCAGAATTCACCAAACGTTTGCATGACGCTGGAAATACGAGCGACTTGGAACTGGCGAATCAACAGGGCAGTTCCGAGCAATCCCGCCTCGAGGTAGCACAGACTGAACTCCAACTGCGCCGCGACCGCGAGCACCTCAACCGCCTGCTCGGCCTTTCGGGTTCCAGCCTCAACTGGCGAATGAGCGATCACTTGCCGGAATTATCCGCTTCCGAAAAGTCACTCCAGAATCTGGAGTCCCGCGCAATCGCGCAACGGTTAGACTTGAAAGCGTTGCGCATGCGGATGGATGTCATTGGACAATCGCTCGCCCTTCGAACAAAGACGCGCTACGTACCGGTAGAGATTAAGGTCGGTGTCGATACGGAGCGTGAACCAGATGGACAACGCCTGACAGGTCCCACCCTCGATCTTGAATTGCCGATCTTTAATCAGGGGCAAGGTGAGATCGCAAAACTGAGCGCCCAATATCGCCAGGCGCAACGCGAGTTGGAAGCGCGGGAGGTCAATGCGCGCTCAGAAGTGCGTGAAGCGCGCGATCAAATGATGGCGGCGCGTGATCTCACCTCCCATATCGAAACACGGCTGCTGCCGATCCAACAGCAAGCCCTCAAACTAACTCTTCAACAATACAATTATATGCTGAAAGGCGCCTATGACCTTTTAGCCGCAAAACAGAACGAGGTAGCCGCGGAACGCAGCCATATTGATGCCTGGCGTGATTACTGGATTGCAAGAACGGAGCTGGAACGGGCAGTGGGTGGTTCGCTATCCTACTCTTCCCCGTCCTCCTCCTCGAAAACCCGAAGCACGAATCAGTAACCATGCGCACGCAATTCGATCACGAAAAACTCGAAGTTTATCAACTCGAACTAGCCTTCATTGCGTGGGTCACTCCGCTTTTGGCCAAGGTGAAACAATCGGGCGGTACCGTTCGTGCCACCGAAGTCATCGATCAATTGGATCGCGCAAGCCTGTCCGCCTTGCTAAATACCGTGGAGGGGAATGGACGCAGACAGCGTCAAACACGCGTTAAATTCTTCGACGACGCGCGCGGTTCTGCGACGGAATGTGCGGCTTGTTTGGACCCGCTTGTCGCCAAAACTCTCTGTTCGACAGAGGAGGTCTCCGAAGGAAAAGCACTGCTTCTGCGAATTGTATCGATACTTACAAAATTGATTGCGCATTTTGAATCCTCGTTCTCGATCGTTCGCGAAGAGCCTGCTGAGAGCGAGGAGGAGGACGACGAGAACGAGTAAGAGGACGGAGCCTATGATTACAAGACGTAAATTTTTCTCCGGCGCGGCGGCGTTAATCGGTGCTTCCAGCCTTGCCCGGCGTATTGCTAGCGGCGCTCAAACATTGGCTTCGCCATCACCCGGCGCGACTAACTATCATCCGGTTGTAACTCCTAACGGATCCACTCTGCCGTGGATAATGAAAGACGGAGTGAAGGAATTCCATCTTACCGCCGAGCCAGTGAAGCGTGAGTTTGCTCCGGGAATGCTTGTCAATTGCTGGGGTTACAACGGCCAGTCGCCTGGCCCCACGATCGAAGCGGTCGAAGGCGATCGAGTCCGAATCCTCATCACAAACAAGCTGGCCGAACCAACTACCATTCACTGGCATGGCGTTATCTTGCCTAACGGAATGGATGGCGTTGGTGGTGTAACTCAAAAACATATCCCGCCGGGCGAGACTTATGCCTACGAATTTACCCTTAAGCAGCACGGCGTGCAGATGTACCATCCACACACCGATGAGATGATTCAGATGGCGATGGGGATGGAAGGGTTCTTCATTATTCATCCTCGCAATGGCTACCCGGAGCCCGTTGACCGACATTTTCTGATCTTCCTTCAGGAATGGGCTATCCCGCCCGGCACATTTACCCCGAACCCGAATGTCATGACGGATTTTAATATCTTTTCCTTCAACAGCCGCGTTTGGCCGGGCACCGATCCCCTTGTGGTAAAGCTTAATGAGCGTGTTCGCATAAGTTTCGCGAATCTCAGCATGGATAGTCATCCGATTCATTTTCACGGTCATCGTTGGTGGATCGTGGAGACGGACGGAGGTCAAATTCCGAAGACCGGTTGGTGGCCGGAAGCGACCGTCGACGTTCCTCCGGGAACAACGCGAACGGTCGAATTCGTAGCAGACAATCCAGGCGACTGGCCGGTGCACTGCCACAAGAATCATCACGCGATGAACGCAATGAGTCACGAAGTTCCGAATATTATCGGTGCCGATCAGAAGGACACGGAGGATAAGATCCGCAAGTTGGTCCCCGGCTACATGGCAATGGGGGAAACCGGTATGCATGGAATGGGGGAAATGGGCGAAATGATGCGGGGCCCGCGGAATACGCTGCCAATGATGACTGGCACCGGCCAATTCGGACCGATCGAAATGGGCGGAATGTTCACCCTTCTGAAAGTGCGCGACGGAATCACCGGTTATGACGACCCGGGATGGTATCAAAACCCGCCCGGGACAGTGGCCTCCCCGTACGTCGTCGAAACCGGCTAAGGGGAATAGTCCGACCAAACCAAACATTTGACGGCGTTTGTCGAGATCTGTTGTCGCGACAGAATCCTGACTGGGACCGGAGCGGAAAAATAATTCGACTATAGTTAGCAGGATGAACGATCGCGACTCGAGCAACAATCAGAAGGAAAAGCACGCGTGCTCTCATTGCGACCGCCATTTGGCCGACAAGGCCAGCGGGGTGAAAACGCAGCCTTCATCAAAAAAATATTTCTGCTCGATGTGCGAAGGCGTCGAAAGCGACACGCCGGGAAGTTGTCCGAAGTGCGGAATGACGCTGGAGCGCAATCCGACTTTCCGCCAGGCAACGAAATACACCTGCCCGATGCATCCCGAGATCGAACAGGATCGCCCGGGTCACTGCCCCATTTGCGGCATGGCACTCGAGCCGAAGGCGGCGGCAACGGGCTCGGACGAAGAAAACGCCGAGCTTCGAGACATGACGCGCCGGCTTTGGATTGGCGCGGCGCTTAGCTTGCCAGTGTTCCTACTCGCGATGTCCCATATCTTTCCTAATCCGCCTCATTGGATGCACAGTAGTTGGTCGCGATGGGTGCAATTCGTTCTGAGTACGCCGGTCGTTCTCTGGGCCGGATGGCCGTTCTTTCAACGCGGATGGCAATCGATCATCAATCGATTGCCGAATATGTTCACTCTTATCGCTCTTGGAGTGGGCGCGGCCTACTCTTACAGCGCCATCGTGCTCCTGCTGCCGCAAATCTTCCCTGCTTCCTTTAGCGCGCATGGTGAAATCGGCATCTATTTTGAGGCTGCGGCCGTCGTTATCGTGTTGGTCCTGCTTGGCCAGGTGCTGGAATTGCGCGCGCGCCACCGAACTGGCGACGCGCTTCGCGCATTGCTCGATCTGGCACCCAGCATGGCGCGACTCGTGCGCGACGGAGAAGAAACAGATGTCGCTCTCGATCAGGTGCGGAAAGGAGATGAGCTGCGCATTCGTCCCGGCGAAAAAGTTCCCGTGGACGGTCGCGTCCTCGATGGCCTAACGAGCATAGATGAGTCAATGATTACAGGCGAGCCGATGCCGGTGGAGAAAAGAAAAGGTGATCCTGTTACCGGCGGCACCGTCAATCAAACCGGCAGTATCCTGATTGAAGCCGAACGGGTGGGCAGCGAAACCATGCTCGCGCAGATCGTCGAAATGGTGTCGCAAGCGCAACGGAGCCGGGCGCCCATTCAAGGCCTGGCCGACAAGGTGGCCGGCTGGTTTGTTCCCGCTGTGATCGGTATCGCGATCGTCACCTTCATTCTCTGGCTCGCCTTTGGACCGGAGCCCCGTTTCGCCTACGCAATTCTAAACGCGGTTGCGGTTTTAATCATTGCGTGCCCGTGCGCCCTCGGTCTCGCCACACCCATGTCGGTCATGGTCGGAGTTGGGCGTGGCGCCCAGGCGGGCGTCTTGATCAAGAAAGCGGAAGCGATCGAGCTGATGGAAAAAGTGCGAACGCTGGTCGTGGACAAGACCGGCACGTTAACCAAAGGACGACCCGCGGTAATCGAAGTCATCCCTAACGAGTCTATGTCTAAAGGAGATCTGCTCGCATTAGCCGCCGCGGCGGAGAAAAATAGCGAGCATCCTCTTGCAACCGCGATTGTTGAAGCGCGGACCCAGCAAGACCCGTCAGCGAGCACATCTGAGTTGGTCATTCGAGATTTTCAGTCGACCACCGGGGGTGGCGTAAGCAGCCGGGTGGAAGATCGTCAGGTCCTCGTTGGCAAACCCGCTTTCCTGCGGGAAGCCGGTGTTTCCGATCTTCATGAGTGGGAAAAGCGCGCGGAGGAGCTGCAAGAGCAAGGTAGCAGTGTCGTTTTCGTCGCAGTCGACGGCAAAACAGCAGGAATCATCGCGCTCGCGGACCCGATCAAGCCGTCCACTCCTGCGGCGATCAAGCACCTACATCAGCTTGGCCTGAAAATAATCATGCTGACCGGGGACAACGAACGCACCGCCCGCAGGGTCGCGGCGGAACTTGGTTTGGATGACGTGGAGGCGGGGGTTGAGCCGCGAGACAAAAATGATCGCGTCCGGCGTTTGCGGGAAGAAGGAAACGTTGTCGCAATGGCCGGGGATGGGATCAACGATGCGCCCGCACTCGCGGCAGCGGACGTCGGCATCGCGATGGGTACGGGCACGGATGTGGCCATGGAGAGCGCAGGCATCACCCTTGTCAAAGGCGATCTCCGCGGAATCGAAAAGACAATTCGATTAAGCCGCGCCACGATGAGCAACATCCGGCAAAACCTGTTCTTTGCCTTCGTTTACAATTCGTTAGGCATTCCCGTTGCAGCCGGCGTTTTGTACCCCTGGTTCGGCGTTCTCCTCAGCCCAATGATTGCCGGTGTCGCGATGAGTTTAAGTTCCGTCTCAGTCATCGCGAACGCGCTTCGTCTGCGGGCGATAAAATTGTAAGAGCGAAGCTCTGTCAGTCGACATGCCCGCCGCCGCCGACACGCGCTCGCGATAACAAAAAATGGTCACGCTCTTCCACGTTGCATTTTGCGCTTGTCTATATTCCTTAATAGGTATATAGATCCGATTGTGAAATTGCGTGAATTGAAATCTTTTCTCCGTGCCTATCCCGCTTCGCTTCCTCGCTTCATCCTCCCTGACGGCCAACTCATTCCCGCCCATTTTCACATCACCGAAGTGGGCCACGTCGCGAGAAAGTTTCTTGATTGCGGCGGCACCTTTCGCGAGCGGGACGCGTGCGTTCTGCAAACCTACGTCGGGGATGATCTCGGCCATCGTCTTGACGCGGGCCGTTTCGCCGACATCCTCGAGTTAGGCCGCCGAATCCTGCCGGGCGATGATCTCGAGGTGGAAGTGGAATGGGACTGTTGCGTCATCTCGCAGTACCCGATTGCCTCAGCGCGTGCGAGTGAGGATCGGCTCGAGTTTCAACTCGTCACCAAACACACCGACTGCCTGGCGAAGAACAACGATTGCGAAGCAGAAGCAAGGAACTGCACAGCCAGTTGTTGTTAGAGACCATGCCATTTCAAGAATACGCTTGGCCGCCGAACCATAACTCCACAAACGTGCTCTTGCGCAATATCTTTTGGAGACCTGACTGGTTTAACCAGTCGAGTCTTCAAAGCCGACAAGGCATATGGACTCTCTTCAAATGGCATTGAAACAACAAGGTGGAATGGAGTTACTCCAGATTTATCAATGCTTCTGCGATCCGACACGCTTGCGTATCCTCCATCTCCTAACCAAGGGCCCGCTCTGTGTTTGCCATTTTCAAGACGCACTCGGCGAGCCGCAGGTAAGAGTATCCAAACACCTCGCTTATCTGCGGACGCGCGGCCTCGTGACCACGAAACGTCGCGGGAATTGGATCATCTACTCGCTCCCGGCCAGACGATCTGCGGAATTAGAGCGAAACCTGAAATGTTTGCGGGATTGTGTAGAATCGGATCCTGTTTTTCGAAAAGATCTGCACCGTCTGGCCCGTTTGCGCTCGAATTGCCGTGAGCCGGCTGGACTTTTCGACAAAGATGCTGCCATCTAGCACCACGATGAAAGTCACCGCCACTTGGGCGAAATCTGCGTGACTTCGGAGATGTTTTAATGAGTCAGCATTCTCTTCGTCTTGCGTCCGTCGCCGACGCGGAAGAGATCAACGCGATCTATAACCACTACGTTCGCACTTCAACTGCAACGTTCCAAATCGACGACGAAACGACCGAGGAGCGCGCCGAGGAATTGAGAACCCGGCCTGACAATCAGCCGATGATCGTGCTCGAGGACAAAGGCGAGATCGTCGGCTGGGGTGCACTCTCGCCTTTCCGCTCACGCTGCGCTTACCGTGACACGATCGAACTGACTGTTTACGTGCGGCACGACTGCCATCGAAACGGTTACGGCCGAATCATTGTGGGGGATCTGATCGATCGCGCTCGTTCGTTAGGATATCACGCCGTCCTGGGCGTCTCCTGCACTGAATCCGTTGGGAGCATTGCATTGCTTAAATCGTTAGGCTTCGATATCGCCGGGACGTTACATGAAGTGGGGTCCAAGTTTGGCCGGCGGCTCGACGTCGTTTATCTGCAGTTGATGCTGGCGGCGTCGCCGCTGTCGGCCGAAGAAACGAAGCGGGGGGAAGCTTAATTATCGAGACTTGCGTCCGGAACACTGCAGAATAAAGATAAAGCGATGGTTCAATGATCCGCTTCGACAAAACAGACTACGGCGAAACCGATATCATGAAAGGTTTGCTCGCCGGCGTCGCCGGCGGTCTTCTCGCAGCCTTTCTCATGGAGCAGTTTCAAGCGGCTTGGAGCGCGACCGCGCAAGCGATGTCGTCCGCAAAGAAGCGTGGGGGGCGCAAATCCGATCCTGCGACCGTCAAAGCCGCCAATGTCATTTCCGAGAAAGTTATCGGCCGCAAAGTCCCGCACGATTACAAGCCGTTGGCAGGTGAGGCTGTCCATTATGGAGTGGGTGCCGCCTCAGCAGCAGTTTACGGCGTCTGCGCGGAAATGGCGCCGATTGTAACAGTCGGTGAGGGCGTCGGTTTCGGAACTGGTCTCTGGTTGCTGGCCGATGAGGTGGCGGTTCCGGCGGCGGGGTTATCGAAATCGCCTCGGGAAATCCCGTTGATCACTCACGTCTACGCGCTCGCCTCGCACCTCGTCTACGGTTGGATCACGGAGACGGTTCGGCGCGCCGTTCGTCGAGCTTTGTAATATCACGCGCGCCTGGCGTGTTTTGTTCGTTAGGCGGCGAGTTTGCGCCGGTAAAAGGAAGCCGATTTTGGTTGTTGTCGCGCCAGAGCGGCTGAGCCCATTCTCGGCGTAAGATTTTCCTGACGCGCCTGCCGGCGAAAGAGGCTCGGCGTCATGCCAACACGCCGTTCGAACGCCCGCCGAAAAGCGTCAGCGCTATGAAACCCGACGCTTCCGGCGATATCCTCCACAGAAGATCGCAATCCCAGCAGCCGCCGCCGTGCTTCGGCCAGCCGCAGTTCCTCGACGAAATCGGCCGGGGTGCAGTTAAAGACATGCTTAAACACCCGGCTAAAATGCCGCGGGCAAAGGCAGGCCCGAACGGCGAGTGCTTCCACGGTCAGGTTCTCGCGCAGGTGGGCCAGAATCCATGCCGGAAGTTCCGCCACCCGTTCGGAGGGGTCGCACTGGTAGTTGGTGAACTCAAAATGGTCATCTGCCTCGCCCATTGGGCGCAGTCGCATGACAAATTCTCGCGCCACTTCTCGAGCTACTTGGTTTCCGAAATCCTCCTCAATCAAAGCGAGCGTCATCTCGACGCCTGAGTTACCTCCGCCGGAAGTATAGAACGCCCCATCTTTGAGGAACGCCGCGGCGTAATTCACACGCAGCTTCGGAAAACGTCGCGCGATATCATTGGCAAACCGCCAATGGGTGGTGACATGCCGACCGTCGAGCA
>Ga0207697_10000324_pt1 | contig 26764 bp, 21 predicted proteins | sample KBSSwiS5withPhiX_FD_184293 | JGI IMG/M metagenome (GOLD analysis project Ga0207697, IMG submission 184293) | Switchgrass rhizosphere microbial communities from Kellogg Biological Station, Michigan, USA, with PhiX - S5 (SPAdes) (version 2) | ecosystem: Host-associated > Plants > Roots >... | reverse complement strand
TGAAGGCCTTCAGGCCGATCACGCCGCGATCCCTTAGTTCTGCAAGGCGCTCGAAGTTGTGAGGGACAAGTCCGCCCCAGAGTGCGAAATCGACCAGCGTTTTCCGCTCTGCCGCTTGCCGTTTCAGATCGAAGCTCGCACCGTCGATCGTCGGTGGATGCGCATTGAGCGGCATGTCGAAAATCGTGGTGGTCCCGCCGGCGGCAGCGGCGCGCGAACCTGTTTCGAATCCCTCCCACTCTGTCCGTCCGGGCTCGTTGAAGTGGACATGCGAATCGATCACGCCGGGAAAGACGGATAGCTTCGTCCCGTCGATTTCTTCACGCGCCTCCCCGCGCAGGTTCGGAGCGAGCACAACGAATTTTCCTTCCGCGATTCCGATGTCGCGATCGTGTCCGCGCACGATCAGATCGAAATCACTCATTCGTTAGGCCGATCGGGCAATCCCCACACGCGCAAACGGCTCACTCCGCCGTCAGGATAGATGTTCAATCGAAGGTGAGTGCAGCCGCCGATCGGGGAGAGTTCGCGCTCAAAAAAATGGCGCGTGTCCGCCTGCAATTTCGTTTTCGGCAAGATCTCGCGCCAGGTGATCTCCGGTCCTGTGAGTTCGGCGGCTGAGGCGCCCAGCGCCGTGCAACCCTCGATCGAGCATTGATCCGGATAGTTGCCCTTGAAATGATTCGTATCGACCTCGATTTTTTGGAGCGAGCCGGGCAATCCGAGCTGCAAAATGACCCAGTCATGGCCCGGCCCGCGGCGGCGTTTCGTTTCCCAACCGTCGCCCATGTTTGTCGAACGCCCCGGCATGATGAGGTTGTTCATCGAACTAAAAAACATGTCGCTGCAAGCCAGCGGCACTCCGCCATTTTCTACCGCGACCAGATCGACCAGCTCATCAGGCTTCAAGTTGCTCCAGTCCGGAACCACGTTTCCGTAGACCCGCAGCCGCGCCACCCCGCCGTCCGGAAAAATATTCAAGCGCAGATGGGTCCAGGCTTCGTCGCTGGTGATGTCGAAAAGATTTTGCGAGCCCGGCTGGAGCGGCGATTGTCCAAGGATCGGGACCCATGCGAGGTCACCGACAGCGCCCACGTCGAATAGAATTTCGTTCGTTAGGCAAACGCCATCGATCGAAGCAAACGGCGGATGGTTGCCGAGGAAATGATTCGTATCGATGTCCACCTGCTTAATAACGCCGCGCAATCCCAGCCTAACGACACACCAATCATTTCCGGGTGTGCGCCGCCGGCGTGTCTCCCATCCATCCATCCATTTGCCTCGCTCGGTGTACTCATCCGGAAGAAAAATGCCGCGTCCGGGCTTAAGCAGATTTTCTTTCTCCGCGAAAAACTCGTCATTTGCGAGCAGGGTTGATCCGCCGAGCCGGGCCGAGGCCAAATCAACCAGACCAGCCGGCGTTGATGAGTCAGGAGCGCTCACGGGGAATTAATGGCTTGCCCGGCTAACTCCCGCGATAGGTGCTGTAAGACCATGGACTAACGAGAAGAGGAACGTGATATTTGCCTGCTGCGTCAGAAATTTTGAAGCGCACCGGGATTTGGTCGAGAAACTGGCGTTCGCCGAAGTAATCACCGGCGTGAAAGATCAGCTCATACTCGCCAATCATACGTTCGTTCGGCAAAAGGAGCGGCTCGTCGGCGCGCCCGTCCGTGTTTGTCGTCACCTTGCGCAATAATTTGCGCGGCTCGACCGACCACAACTCAATCGTCATTCCAGCGGCTGGACGACCGTTCTTGGTGTCGAGGACATGCGTCGTCAGGCTCATGAAATTAGATCGCGCAAACGAAGCTCGGCAATTTTACAAATTTCTCCGAGAGCGGTCTCGATCTCCTCGGCGTGCGAATTTTGCAGCCGTCGCGGAAACGCTTCGAGGATTGCGTCTTTCTTGTTGAGCCGCGCACAAATAACGAAGGGGAACCCAAACTTTTCGCGGTAGCGCTGATTGAAATCACGGAAGCGCTCAACCTCCTCGGGCGACAGATCCGCCAAGCCTGCACTTTTTTGTTCCATCCGGGATTCGTTAGTCAGGATCGCGTCACCGACCAGGTCTGGATGCGCCCGGATGAGCGCGATTTTCTCATCTTCGCGCGCCTGGTGAACAGTGCGACAGAGAGCGGCGTGCAACTCGTCCAAGCTACTGAACGGCCGCGCGTTCGCCGTCCTCGCCGCGACCCAGGGTGAGTGTTCAAAGACCGGGCGAAGCCGGATGGTGAAAAGCTCGGGATCGAGCGCATTGACCTCGTCCAGCTTTAGCATCGCGCTCTCCGAGTAAATGATTTAGTCCTAAGGTGCAATGGCGAAACTAGTTGAACAACGATACGGAAAAGCGGACGTGCGCGTCCTTAAAATTCTACGCGACGGATTGATGCACACGATTCGCGAGATCGAAGTTTCGACGATGCTGGCCGGTGATTTCGAGAGTTCCTACACCGCGGGAGACAACTCGAAAGTCGTTCCGACCGATACGATCAAGAACACGGTGAACATCTTCGCCCGCAAACATTTGGCGGACGATCTCGAACGTTTTGCGGCGACCTTGGGAGAACATTTCGTGCGCCGTTACCCCCAGGTGTCGCAGGCTACGATTGATGTTACGGAGCGCGGCTGGGATCGACTCGAGAGCAACGGAAAACCACACCCGCATGCCTTCCAGCGAGGGAGCGATGCGCGCCGCTATACGCGAGTCTTCTGCACGGCGAAGTCGAGCGAAGTGAAATCCGGCATCCGCGACCTCGTCATCTTGAAGTCGACTGGTTCGGGGTTCGAAGGTTATCCGAAATGCGAAAACACAACGCTCAAGGAGACCGCCGATCGAATTCTCGCCACTTCTTTTCGGGCGACCTGGGACTTCACGGGCGCACCAGAAAGTTATCGTCGATCGAACGACGCGATTCTGGCCGCGATGCTGAAAATTTTCGCGAATAATTACAGTCCCTCCGCGCAAACAACTTTGTTTCAGATGGGAGAAGCGGCCCTGGAAGCCTGCCCGGAAATTTCGCGAATCGATATGGCCATGCCGAACAAACACTGCCTCCTTCTCGATCTGTCGGCCTTCGGTTTGGAAAATAAAAATGAAGTGTTTGTCCCGACGCAGGAGCCATTTGGGCTGATCGAGGCAAGTGTGAGGCGAGAGGGATGATGACCGACGGTTTGCTCGATGAGCTGGTGGCCGCGCGGGAGACGCGGAGGCCATGCGCGCTCGTCACGGTTGCTGAAACGAAAGGATCGGTCCCGCGTGCCGCGGGGGCAAAGATGATTGTCTATCTCGATGGCGTAACGAGTGGCACAATTGGGGGCGGAAAATTCGAGGCGCTGGCGGTCGCAGAAGCACTGACCTGTATGCGCGAGAAACGGTCGCTTCTCAAAACGTATCCATTACGGGAGAACGAACCCGATTCTTTCGGCGCGATCTGTGGCGGGGAAGTGACGATTCTGATCGAGCCGATGTTGGTGCGAGAGGCGCTCTTCGTGGTCGGCGCGGGTCATTGCGCGCAGGCCATCGTGCGCCTGGCGATCGAGTGCGGGTTGTTTGTGCAAGTGATCGAAGATCGAGCGGAATTGCTCGGCGCCTTGCCGCCTGAGGCAGAGCGGATCTCGACTGAGAGCGCGGCGGAATGGATCGCAAACCGGCAATGGCAAGCAGATGAAGCGATTGTGCTGGTGAGTCGCAATTACGAATTGGATCGGGCGGCGCTCGCTAGCGCGCTGCAGGCGACTGGAGCCGGCTACGTGGGGATGATCGGGAGTCGGCGCAAAGTGGAGCAGGTTTTCGATGAATTGCGACGCCAAGCCATGGCCGAAGACGCCTTGCGAAAGGTTTACGCGCCGATCGGAATCGACATAGGGGCGGATTCGCCTGCAGAAATTGCAGTGAGCGTTCTCGCCGAAATTCTGGCTGTCCTGAGAAAAAAAAGCGGGAAAAATCTCCGGGCCTTTCGCGACAAAACGACGCGATAAATTCTTGTCAGGTGGTTCTCTTGTTAAGCGCCTGATCCGAAGCAACTTGTGTTGATTTGATCAAATTGAGATTTTTTATTGAAAATTGGTGCTCGACACCCGTCAAAAGAATGAACAAGAAACGATCGGAAACTGTCTGAATTCCAATATTTAACCTTGTTAAATAGTTTAACGAATGCTACAAGACGCATCCTACACGGGCCCGAGATTCGTAACTACCGGCGCCGTGTCCCTTTGCCACACCACTTTCGACCGAATTCATGAGAACTTATATGGCCGCTGAAGATAGCGATACTGGAATTAAGATTTACCTGCGTGAGATCGGGCAAATCCCACTCCTCACGCCTTTGCAGGAGATCGAACTCGCCGCGAAAATCAAGAAGGGCGACAAGGAAGCGCGCGCCCTGATGATCCGCTCCAACCTGCGTCTCGTCGTAAAAATTGCGCACGATTACGCCAACCTCGGGTTGCCGTTGCTCGATCTGGTCTCCGAAGGAAACATCGGTTTGATGAAAGCCGTCGAGCGTTTCGACCCAGCGAAGGGTGGCAAGCTAAGCACCTACGCCGCGTGGTGGATCAAGCAATCGATCAAGCGCGCTCTCGCCAACCAATCGAAGACGATTCGGTTACCCGTGCATTTAGTCGACAAGATTTCGAAAATGCGCCGGGTTTCGCTGCAAATGAGCGAAGAGCTTGGCCGCGAACCGACCGATGACGAGCTTGGTGAAGAGATCGGCATCGCGGCGGGCAAGGTTTCGCAGCTGAAGACCGTTTCGATTCGGCCGGCATCACTTGACGCGCCGATCAGCGATGATGACTCAACGGAGTTTGGGGAAATCGTCGGTGATGAAGAAGCGCAAACGCCTTTTGAGTTGTTGCGCGACAAGAATTTGCGCAACGAAGTCGGTGGCCTGCTCGATGTCCTGGACGATCGGGAGCGCAAGATCATTTTCTCGCGCTTCGGTCTCGATGGCGGCAAGCCCAAGACGCTCGAGGAAGTGGGCAAGAAGTTTGGCGTGACGCGCGAGCGTATTCGTCAGCTGCAAAACATTGCGCTCTCAAAGTTGCGCCGGGCCCTGAGCAAAAAGGAACGCCCGGTCGATGTCGAGCTGACGGCGGAAGTGTAAAGCACGTCAGCCTAACAATTACGAGCGCGCGGATGGTAACATTCGCGCGCTTTTTTGTCTGGCCGGCTTTTTATTTTGTCATCCTGAGGAGAGCGAAGGATCTCTGAATGTTTCTGAGCATTCAGCGCTATGCTCGTGATGGAACGATCGATCTTCCGCCTTAAGAGAGCGTGATTCCGGAACGCCACACCCTTTGAACCGGAAAAGAGTCAGAGATCCTTCTCCCGCGGCTGCGGGATCAGGATGACAGGCTTTGGGAGTCGAGCAGACTCCGCTCCACCCCGAAGATTCGCGTTTTCGGTTCATATTCATCGACTAACGATTGATACCGACTGATGAGATGCCTAACGAGCTCGACTTCAAAGAGATTCGTCGTCCTGCTCATCGCCGCTTCATGGTGGCGATAAAGGCATAGAATGTTTGGAACCATCGTCGCCTTGAGATGGGCGGCCGCCATGCGGAGCCAAAGTTCGTAGTCTTCCCAGCCGAACCAGCCGACCTTGAAGAGATCATTATCATAGCCGCCGAGCGAAAGAAGCTGGGCGCGATCGAAGAGCGCCATTGCATCAATATATGGATGTTCCACCAGCATCCGCGGATCCCAATCAAAGTAGGAGAGTAATCCCCGTCGATTGTCCGGCTTTCCGTGAAACCGGCAGAGGATGGAATAGGCCGCCGCGGAGCACGAGCTCGTGATTGCGGCGTAAAGCAATTCGAGCGCGCGAGGCAAAATGAGGTTGTCCGCGTCCATGATGAAGGCATAAGGCGCGCGCGCGAGCCGCAGTCCAACGTTGCGCGCGTCGGCAAGACCGGTGTTGAATTTCTTCGCGACAATCCGCAACGGGAGTGCGGAGGCTTGCTGCGCCTCGCTCGCGTGTCGCAGCGATGTGTCCGTCGAAGCGTCATCGACGATCAAAATTTCGATCCCACCCGGAATATTGGAGCGCTTCGCGTGCTCGATGCTCTGAACGCACTGCTGAATGTAGCGCTCGTAGTTGTAAAGCGTCACCACGACGGAAATCGCAGGGGACGCACTGGCCCGGAAAGCTTCATTATCGCTCAGCTCCCAGGCCGCGTCGTTCTTCGTCGCCTCTTCCTGCTGCGCAAACCGTTCTACAAAGCCGCGTCGCTTTGTCTGAATCAAAGTTCTCGTCTTTTCATCCTCGCTCGCTTGCTCTGTCGTTAGCGGCACCCGTTCCTTGGCGCGAAAGAAGTTGCGCACGTCCTCCGCGAAGGCGTGTCCCAGTCCCCGACGTCCCGGCACGGCTGCGGATTTTCGTAGAGCCTCCGGCAGCGGCTCGCTCAAAGGATCATTCTCGCTCTCCCAACCTGACGGTGAATCGCTTCCGCTCGTGATCTGCTCGACACAGCGCGCGCAGTTGCCGGCTTGCGTAAGATGCTGGCGAATAAAATCCCGACCGGCTTCGGCAATCGCCGTCCTTTCCTGGGGCCGCGCCAGATAGTATTCGCAAGCCTGCGCGAGCCCTTCCGGTTCGACCATTACGAAATGTTTCCCCGGCACGAGCGGTGCATAGCCCTCGCAGGTTTCAGTAATGATGCAGCAGCCGTTGGCCAGGCCGACAAGCATCCGGTGCCACTCGAAATAACGCAGATCCGAGTAATGAACGTTGAGCAGGATCTTTGAATTTTGCAGAAGCGCGTTGCGGGTTTGGACGGCGAGATAACTTTTCGTCGTCTCCGTTTTGGCGAACCCGATCGGCACCAGCCGAAGATGACAATTGCGTTTCGCAAAGAAATCCGCGTGCGCCGCGAGAAATTTCTCCCGGCGATCGGTCAGTGATGCGAGCAGACAAATATCGATCTCACGTTCGATCGTAGGAACAATGCCAGTCGCGGCGAGGAGCGGATGGTAACCTAGCGGAAGGTGCAAGCAGCGCAGACCACGCGCCCGATAACCTTCCACGCCGAGCGGATTGATATCGAGCATGGCGCGGGCGTAAGGCGCGACGAGCAAGTTGCTGTGAAACCAATCGCTTTCCGGTTGCTCCGTTCCTAAAAGATAGAGATTACGGGTGCGCCGCTGCAGCTCGACAGTGGAGAACTGGGTCGCGAGGAATAGATTATAGAACTCGTGCGGCGTGACCACGATTTGAATGGTGTCGTCAGGCGTTTCCTCTTCCGGAATGCGATCGACAAATAGATCGGCAGCGAAACCGGCATCACGAAAACCGGCGCAAACCAGTCGGGCGATCTCTACGATGAAGAGGTTCGATTTCGAGGTTACAAAAAGATGAACGGTTTTGGTCGTGGCCGGCCGAGGAATCGTGGCCGCGTTCGCAATGCGCTGCTTGATTTCATCGACCTCGCCCGCATTGATCGTGAGCGAGCGATCGGTCTCGACAAATCGCGATCGCAACTTCGCCGACAAACTTTCATGCAGACGCGGCAATCGCATTCTACTTAACCAGTCGACTGACAACGTGTTGATGCGTGTCACAAAGATCGTTCGCCAGTTTTTCTCGTGATCCTTGACCTGAAGCTCCAAGTCGGATTTTCCGAGAGGAAGGCGATCGATCTCGAGGATAAACCCGCTGGTCGCCGCCTCTGGAAAATTCGGATAAGCGGCGCCAATCACCGGTCGCGGATGTTTCCGTCGGCCTTTGAAGGTGCGGGGAGAGTGAAGCGCGGATCGCACAATTCCCCGCAAACCGTGGGTTGGCTTTGCTTCGCGATGAAAGAGCCAGCCGGTAATCTCGATGCGCGCGCCAAAGGTGACGCCCGGCGGTGGCGTATCGAGATGGAAGACATAATCAGCGGCTGCAGGCGGCGGTTCTTGCCTAACGATTTTCTTCGCGACTGATAATCGTTCCTCCCATGGCTTCTTTGTCCGCGGCGGGAATGCGAGGGTGAAAAGCTTTTCCCCGAGCGAGAGATTTGGATTGTAGCAAGGATCGTTAGACAGCGCCTCCTTCCACTTGGCTTCCATGTAGGCGACTTCGCTGAGAAAACGGGCTCGCTTGATTCTCGTGTCCTCAAATCCGCGACTGGCAGATTCGTGATGATAAAGTTGCGCGTGTGGCGTCCAGACGATGCGAAACCCGCGTGCGCGCAAACGCAGGCAAAAATCAACATCGTTGAACGCGACGGGAAGATTGATTTCGTTCAGGCCGCCGATTTCGAGATATCGATCCTTCTGCACGAGCATGCAGGCGGCCGTGATTGCGGAAAAATCCTGGACGAGATGCGCGCGCGCAAAATATCCGGGCCCGTCACGCAGACCGATATGGGCATGGTCGGCTACGCCGCCGCCTCCCAGAATCACACCCGCGTGTTGGATCGTGTTGTCCGGATACCAAAGGCGGGCACCGACGGCTCCGACTTCCGGGCGAAGGGCGTGGCTGACCATTTCCGAAAGCCAATCCGCATTCATAACTTCGAGATCGTTATTCAGAAGCGCGACTAACGAACCGCGGGCCAACGAAACGCCGGCATTGTTGAGTTTGCTAAAATTGAACGCGCCCTCGATTCGATGGACACGAACTAATTCGCTTTCCAGTCCCGCGAGATATGCGAGCGCGTCTGGCTCGCGACTCTCGTTGTCGATCACGATCACTTCGAAACGCGGGTAGTCAGTTTTCGCGAAGATGCTTTCAAGGCAGCGGCGCAGAAGATCTGCCCGGTCGCGGGTGGGAATGATGATGGACACAAGCGGCGGATCGTCCGGGAGCGAATATTTCGCGCGGAGATAAATCGAATAATCAGGAACGACCGAGACCGCGAGGCGACGGCGATCGAAATGTTCCTGCATGGCGCGGAGCGCAGCCGTTAGAGCATAGGGTTTTGCGCCGGCGGCGCCGGCGGTGCTTTCCTCGGCCATGCGCCAGTGATAAAGCACCCGAGGAATGTGGTGTATTTGCGCGGGCTCAATTTTTTCCGCGCAGCGCAGCGTGAGATCGTAATCCTGCGAGCCTTCAAAGCCTTCGCGAAAGCCGCCCACTTCGCAAACCAGCGCGGTCCGATAAACCGTCAGATGCGAAATGTAATTTTGTGAGGTGAAAAGATCCGGATTCCAATCTGGCTTGAAATGGGGATCGCAGCGCCGGCCTTCCCGATCGAGCTTGTCTTCGTCACTGTAGATCAGTTGCAAATCGGGCCTGCGATTCAGCGCTAAGGCAACGCAGTAAAGCGCGAGCGGGCTGAGCTCGTCGTCGTGATCGAGAAGCGCGACAAACTCGCCGGTAGCAAGTCGCAGCGAATCGTTGGAAGCCGCGCAGATGTGACCGTTCTGCGTTCGCCGGAGAATTTTCAGGCGCTTATCACGGCGCGCTTGCCGTTGCACGACCTCCCAGACGTTCGGGTCCGTCGAAGCGTCATCGACGATGCAAAGTTCCCAATGTGGATAGAGCTGTTGCCGCACCGATGCGATCGCGCGCAAAAGCCATTTGGGATTCGTGTTGTAAACCGGAAGGAGAATTGAAATGACCGGCGGATCGGGAAGTTGATTGATCTGCCGCCGAATTTGCGCCCGATCCTCTCGCGCTATCCGATCGTAAAGTTCAATCCAGGCCGCATAACGCCCGACGGCTTCGCGTTCATCACCGCGTGCGTGAAAAAAGATCGGACCCCGAACGCGCTGAACAAAAAATGTCTCCCAATCCTCGCCTTCGCGTTGCGCTTGCAGCTCTATATTCGAAAGGCCCTGGGGAACAACGGCGTCGATGAGCAGGCCGCTGTGCAAAGCACCTTTTTCGTTTTCGAAAGTGGCGGCGACATCTGGTCGCGCGATGCCGTACTTTCCTGGAAAAGTCTTGCCGCGAATCCGTGCCCGCACTTCGGCAATCGCTTTTCCATCCGTCGGCCGACACCAGCCGGAAATATGAAGGTGCCGGACTTTTTTCGACCAATCATAAGGCAGGTCAAACCAGAACTCGTATTTGCCGGTGGCGTCCGCGGCACACCACTGTCGTTGGCCGGCTGGGCCGAAACGCGAGCCGCGCACCGCGCGTCGATGAACTTTGTGCCAGCCTCCTTCCGCGTCCATCGCTTCGAGGACCAACTGCGCTTTTCCGCTTGGAATCCACAGTTTAAGCGTGAAACCGCAGAGCAAAGGCGCCCCGGGAATCTTCACAAACGCGAGAACATCAGGGCGCTCGCGATCGAATTGGCCGTTGTAGATTTGATCGGCGATTCGCGCCCTGATCCCACGCAAGGAAGTGCCGTCCCGGGCGACACACCAACCAGAAAGTTGCAGCCAGCGTTCCTCGGGTTTCCACTCGACCGGCTCATCGAGATGAAAAATAAATTTCCCCGTCCGCCGCGCTTTTCCGCCGGATCGCTGTCCCGCTTTCTTGTTTTCTTTGGCCTTTGGGTCGGACATTTTTCAGCTCACGCAACGGTGCTTGAGCCGCGCGGGTAGGTTACGCGCGATCTCAAACAAATGGCTTGCGCGCGATCCGTTCGAAGCCGGCTGTAGACGGGCGAAAAGTTTGGGCTGATATGGACCAAGGATCGGTGCTGCACTGCGTTCAAGCTTGCCAAGGCAACGGATTTGTCCAACCTCCATCGCGGCAGGTGCCTCCCTGTGGATCCGAGTAGCCGAATTTTCAAAGCGCATCGCTTTCTGCTCATCGCCCTTGCGGTTATAGCAGTTTGGCCGGCGCTTCAGATGTGGCACTGGGTCTCCAGCAGCTGGGTACCGTTGCCTTTTTGGGACGAATGGCATACGCCGGGCAGCCAATTTGAGTCGTGGAAACTCGGCACGCTAACAATCGGCGAGTTGTTATCCCAACACAACGAGAGCCGGCTCTTCTTTCCGCGCCTGCTCTATTTTTCTCTGGAAAAGCTCGGCGGCTGGGATGTGCGCCACGAAATGCGGGCGGTTTACCTCGGTGTTTGCGCGCTCTGCCTGTTGCTCTTGCACCTGCTTCGACGAACCCCGGGCGCGACTCCGATTTCGATACTGGTCGGTTGGACGCTGATGACGTTCACCTGTTTCGCGCCGGTCCAGGTGGCGAATTTTCTCTATGGAATCGAACTAGAACCCTTCATTCCCGGCTTCGCAGTTTTGGCCGCAGCGGCAGTGAATCTTTCGCGGTTTTCGTTCCCCGGCAAAACGCTCGTTAACACCGTAATCGCTTTCATTGCCACCTACTCATTTGCCAACGGGATGCTGGTCTGGGCGCTCGCCTGGCCCCTGTCTTCGGCCGCCTGCGATGCATCCCGGCGCGAACGACGGTTTTGGCGCGCGTTCTATCTTGCTATCGGTGCGATTTCGGTCGGCTGCTATTTTATTGGCTATCACCGGCCTTCCTATCATCCGGCGTTCGTTTCGTTAGGCGCGCGATTTTTCGATCTCCTGCACTACATTGTGCTTTGGGTAGGAAACTATTTCACATCTGATCTTGCCGGCCCATTTTTACTCGGAATTTGTTTCCTGATTCTGTTTTGCGGCGTCGCCGGTTACGCGGTCTGGACGAGCTGGCGGCGCGGTGATTGGCGGACGTTTTATCCGTGGCTGCTATTGGGGACATTTGCGTGCGGCTCAGCGGCGATTACGGCGCTTGGTCGACTTGGGTTTGGTTTGGAGCAAGCGCTCGATAACCGCTATGTCGTCTTCAGCCGCTTCTTCTACGTCGCATTTCTCGGACTCTGTTTCGCAACGTTTACTGCGCGAATGCGCCAAGCCTCGCTGGCGGAGAGGACATTTCTTTTCATCAATGTCGGCTGGGGTGCGGCGCTTTTCGCGCTGCTTTGGGGGGCTTCCTTCCCGAAGTTTGCCGGCTTTCCGAGCGAGTATCGCGAGGCGAGGGGACATCTTCTCCAGGCTTTGCGGTGGTCGAAGGCCATTCCGGATAATCCTGATCTGAAACGAATCTTTCCCTATCCGGAAGAGCTGCGGAGTCGGGCGGCTTTTTTGGAAAAGGCGGGAGTTCTGCGGCTTAAGTTTGTCGATGGACCTATTGTGGCGACGGTCCAACAACAGCCGCCACCTTCGGCCGACGGTTCGAACGGGACCTTGGAATCAGCCGAAATTCAGCCGAGCGGGAAACTGCGCGTAAAGGGTTGGGCATGGCTACCACATCAAAAAAGATCGGCCGACCTGGTGGTGCTCGGGACCGAAAATGCAGCCGGTAATTTCAAACCACTGACGTTAATTGGCACCGGCCTCAAACGGCCGGATCTAGTCAATCGTTCCGAACCCGATGGGAAGGTTTGCCGGGCCGGCTTCAATCGCGAACTCGCGGTCACGGATTTACCGCCCGATGTGGTTGGCCTTCGTGGCTGGGCGATCAATCTTCAGACCCAGCAGGCATGGCCCCTGGCATCCTCCGTGCAGCTGCCAGACCGGACTGCAGTTGTTCTTCCCTAACGAGCTCGAATCAAACCGATGCTCACTTCGTGACCGGCGGCAATTGCACCCAATCGATCAGTTGTTGACCTGTCGCAGTTGCACGCAATCGACGAGCGCCTGGCCGGCGCGGACATCGCTGATGATAACGAGCTGATCGTTAGGTGAGATCAATTTCGCCTTGCGCAGAAATCTTTCGGCTGCCTCGATGGTGGCATTGGGATCCTCCGTGAAATCCAGTCGGATTGGAAACGTGCCCCAACAGATCGCGAGCTGGCGACAAATCTCTTCACTGGAAGTGACGGCGAAAATTGGCGAGTGCTCGGGCCGCAGATTAGAGACATAACGCGCCATCGTGCCGTGCCGGGTAAAGACGAGGATCTTGGAGCGCGCGACGGAGTTGGCCAGGGAAACGGCGGCCGCGACTGTTTTTTGACGGGCGTGATCGAGCAACGCTTCGCCTCCAAAGCCGGCCCCTCCGCTGCGTTCGGTGCGGACTGCGACGCGATTAAGGACCTTTACGCATTCTATCGGGTAGCGGCCTGAAGTGGTTTCGCCGGTCAACATCAGCGCGTCGGCCTGCTCGAAAACTGCGTTGGCCACGTCCGTGATCTCGGCCCGGGTCGGCACCGGGTTGTTGATCATTGACTCGAGCAGGTGCGTCGCGACGACGACCGGTTTTCCGAGGCGCAGGCAACGCTTCACGATTCGTCGCTGGGTGATCGGCAACTCCTCCATCGGGAGTTCGATGCCGAGATCACCTCGCGCGACCATGATTGCGTCAGCTGCACGAATCATGTCGTCGAGCTTTCTTACCGCGCTCTGGTCCTCGATTTTCGCGATCACCGCTGCGGGACTCTTTAGTTTCTTCAAGAACCGTCGCAGTTCGTCGATGTCTCGTTTCTTACGCGCGAAGCTGAGGGCAACGAAGTCAACCCCGAGCTCGACCCCAAGTGTGATGTCGGCCCTATCTTTCTCGGTCAACGCAGGGAGGTTAACCTGCACTCCCGGCAAGTTGATATGGCGGCGCGAGCCGAGAGTGCCCGGAGTGAGCACGGTGCAGCGAATCCGATTGTCCTTTTTCGTAAGGACGCGCAACTGCATTACTCCGTTGTCGACGAGAACGATGTCGCCGATCGAAACGTCATCGATCAGGTCGTCGTAGTTAACTGTCAGGCAATTTGGTTGCGTGCTCTTGGCACCGCGCACCGCAATTTCCAAAACATCACCGATCGCCAGTCGCAGGTCCTTTTTCAGGGCGCCTGTCCGGATCGCCGGGCCCTGCGTGTCGAGGAGCAGTGCGACATCACGCCCCAGCTGTTGCGCGACCGCACGAACACGCGGCACGATTTTTCGAACCCAATCGTGATGGCCGTGGCTCATGTTCAATCGAAACAGGTCGGCGCCCGCCTCGATCATCTGACGAATGACTTCGGGATCCTCGGAAGCGGGCCCGAGTGTGCAGATGATTTTGGTCTTTCGCATTCAGAGTCAGAATTGAGAACAGGCCGCCCAATTGCAAGGGGCAGTTGTCGGATGGGATCGGCTATTTATGTAGCGTAGCATTGCGCCAGGGCCTCCCGCAGCATTCAATAGGCCAGTGCACCCGAGTTCGTTCGATAAGATGGCTGATTTCGTGCAGAAATATTTGCACCCCCGCCGCTCGCAACCGCTCGTGATTCTCGATCTCGGCAGCCAGGATTTTAACGGTTCGTATCGGTCGCTTTTCGAGAACCCGCCCTGGCGTTACGTCGGTCTCGATATGGCGCCTGGCAAAAATGTCGATGTTGTCCTGCGGGATCCGTACCACTGGCGCGAGATCAAGGCCGAGAGCGCGGATGTGATTGTCTCGGGACAAACCTTCGAGCACACGGAATTTTTCTGGCTATCGATGCGGGAGATCGCGCGAGCATTGAAAGTGGGCGGTCTGCTCTGCCTGATTGCGCCTTCTGCCGGCGACGAACATCGTTACCCGGTAGATTGCTGGCGAGTCTATCCCGACGGCTTGCGCGCGTTGGCGCGTCATGCGGGATTGGAGACGGTCGAAGCCTGGACGCAATGGGAAGACCGTCCGCAGTATGACAGCGAGAGTAACAAGTGGCATGACTCGATCCTGGTGGCCCGCAAAGGACCTGAGAAACTTTCCACGCGTTGGCGACGCAGCCTCGAACGAAGGTTTGTTCGTTAGGTAGAAATGGATTTGACCAACCCTTCGACTCGCTACTTCATCGCCAGCGGTTGTCCGATCGCAACAACGACCTTGTATCGCTGTGTCCATCTCCGAGAGCAACTTCAAGCCCTTGGACACGGTGCGATGGTCGTGGACTGGTTTGATGAAACCAGGATTGATCCCGCGGAGGCGCTAACTTATGACGTCATCATCCTATATCGATTGCCGATGGGACCGGCGCTGGAGGGCCTCATAAATCAGGCGCGTCAGCTAAACAAACCGGTTATTTTTGACACCGACGATTTGATCTTTGAACCAGAAATGACCGCATGGCATCGGGCGGTAAAAAACTTGAGCCCCGCAGACCAAGTCCAGCATCTGGACGGTGTGAGGCGGTATCTCCTTACTCTTCTGGCATGTGATCTTGTAACGGTGGCTACCCCATTCTTGGCTGAGCTGGCGGATAAACGCGAGAAGGCGGCGTTTGTGCACCGGAACGCCCTTGGAAACGAAATGCTGAATTTGGCCGACGAGCTGTATCACGAACGCAGGATGCGCGCTCTCGATTCGAAGGTTGTCATCGGCTACGGGAGCGGAACGGCGACTCATGATATCGATTTTCTTGAAGTAACTGCGTCCTTGGTGGAAGTGCTTGAGCGGTTCTCCCAAGTTGAGCTCTGGATCGCGGGGCCGCTTAATTTGCCGGAATCGTTCACCCGGTTTTCGAATCGCGTGCAACGCCATCCACTGACTGGCTGGCAGGATTGGTTTCAGTTGATGGCGAGGATGGACATTGTCCTCGCTCCACTCGAAGCCGGCAACGTTTTTTGCCGCGCTAAGAGCGAAATAAAGTTTGTCGAGGCGGGTGCCCTTGGTTTACCCGTCGCCGCGTCCGATATTGATCCTTATCGAGACGCAATCTCGAATGGCCTAGATGGCTTTCTCGCGTCGGGGGAGAGGGAATGGACTCAGGCGCTGTCAACGCTAATCCAGGATCCGCAACTGCGCATCACCGTCGGTGAAGCAGCGCGTCAGGCGATTCTAAAAAGCTATAGCCCGCAAGCCCGCACGGCTGACCTATCAAATCTGCTGGCCAAATTAAGGCCGACATTCAAGCTCACCCCAAAGTCCTTGTCATTCTTAACGGAGTGAAGAATCCCTGACTATTTCGGAAGCGTTTTGGGATAAGTGGTAACCGAGTCATATGTCATCGTTGGTAATTAACTGGCTTGTCCCCGAACCCTATCCGGGCGCCGGAGGCGATATAGGCCTCTTTCGACTAATTCGCTATCTCGCCGAGTTCGGCCATCGTTGCCGGGTCTATGTTGTGACCTACGACCTGCTGAAGGAGTTTAGCAGTGAAGAGATTCGAAACTATGTGCAAGAGCACTTTGGTGTGACCCAAGCTCAATATTATCGCTTTGCCGGATCGATTGAAGACGCCGATGCGACCTTGGCGACGTTTTGGCCGACGGTGGAGAACCTGCTGACTTTGCCGAACGGCGGACGGCGCTATTATCTCGTCCAGGATTTTGAACCTTCCTTCTATCCAGACGAACCGGGTCATTACGCCCGCGCTGAAAACACTTATCGTGCCGGATTGCATTGCATCACCTTGGGTCCGTGGCTGGCGGAGTTGCTCCGCGAGCGTTACCACGTAACGGCCGACCATTTCGACTTTACGGTAGATAAAGAAGTCTTTTATCCACGCGACGTGGCCCGTGATGCGACCCGCCGAGTTTGTTTCTATGCGCGGCCAACGACCCCTCGGCGAGCCTATGAGATGGGACTGGCTGCATTGCAGATCGTAAAGGAACGACTTCCGGAAGTGGAGGTTTGTTTTTTTGGCACGGCGGCCTTAACTCCTGCGCCGAGCTTTCCTATCACACAGTGCGGTGTGTTAGATGAGGAAGGTCTGGCGAATCTCTTTTCCAGTTCTGACGTCGGGGTTGTTTTTTCATTGAGCAATCCGTCCTTCGTTCCGCTGGAGATGATTGCTTGCGGGTGTGCGGTGATGGAGCTAGCGAGTGAGCGCTGGCGAGACGTACTCACTCATGGCGAAAACGCATGGCTGGTGAATTCGAACCCAATGGCTATTGCCAATGGAGTCATCGAACTATTGACCAATGAGGATGCCCGTCGTCGCCTGATTGAGAACGGACTTGGTCTGACTCAGAACATGAGTTGGAGCGCCTCGGCTCGTCAGGTTGAATCAGTCCTCCTCCGTGATGTAGCGGCCTCAAGAAACAAGGACGACGACATAACACTGCCATCTAGGAAGTTCACGCCGCTGCGCTACGGACTGGGAGCTTGGACGGAACATATCTTCTTTGCGTACGATCTAGTCGCACAACTGAAACCGCGTCTGTTAGTCGAGCTCGGAACCGATCGTGGTGAAAGCTATTTTGCGTTTTGCCAATCAGCCCTGGAAAATGGAACCGACACGAAATGTTACGCGATTGACCACTGGCAAGGTGATCCACACGCTGGGAGTTACGATGAGACGACCTTTCTGGCCGTCGAGGCGCACAACCGGGCACACTACGCCGCGTTTTCGACTCTGATCCGATCGACCTTTGACGCCGCTGCGGAGCGTTTCGGGCCGGAGAGCATCGATCTGCTGCATATTGATGGCCACCATACGGAGGACGCGGTCCGCCATGATCTTGAAATATGGCTTCCGAAACTTCGCCCGGGCGGGATTCTGCTTCTGCATGATGTGACGATGCGCGGTCGCGATTTCGGCGTCTGGAAAGTCTGGGCTGAATTACAGGAACGCGGAAGATCCGCGACCTTCGAGGAGTCTCCTGGCCTGGGCGTTTGGGAAAAAACGCCGCCCGGATCGCTTCCGCCTCTGCTGGAGAAACTCTTCGCGTGCAGCGCCGCGGCCTACAACGTCGCGCCTAACGAATCAAGGGCATTACGCGATTATTACCGGCAGCGACACGCCGATTTGCAGGCGAAGATTGCCCGGCAATGGAGCGACGGGACGATTCGTTCTTCCCCAATCGCTGAAGAAACGGTTATTCAGATTTTCTGGTCGCGTGACGAGAGTTATTCGGAGGAGAAATCTGCTGATGCGCGTCTTGGACAAGGCGACTGGAAAGAGGTGACGGTGCGACTTCCGACGGTCGGGTCAATCGCCCATTTGCGAGTCGACTTTCTCAGCGCCCTAACGAATATCGAAATTGCGAAAATCGAGGTCGAATCGTCGAACGGAGGAGTGATCTATCGAGCGAATCTTCCCAACGACTTCGAGGCGATTCGGCTGGTTGGAGATTGCGAGCGCCAATCATTAGAGCCGTTTTCGATCGTCGTCACAGGGGTCGATCCTCAGTTGCACCTGCCATCATTTCAGGCAACGCCGGGTCCGCTCCTGGTGCGGCTGCGCTTGCGTGTGCAAGCAATCGAACCCTGATGTGGGAGGGGCCTTTGTGCCCCGATCCGTTGCGACGCGTTTACTTCATCGGGGCACAAAGGCCCCTCCCACACTATTAAGGTTCGGATTTCTCTGCTGCCGCGCGCAACGGTCGGGAAAGATCTTCTTTAACCCGGTCGAGAATTCCGTTCACAAAGCGCCCGGAATCGGGTCCACCAAATTCCTTCGCCAGCTCGATCGCTTCGTTGATCGACACGACCGGTGGAATGTCGTTGCGGTAAAACATTTCAAAGATTCCCAGTCGAAGGACGTTGCGATCGACAGCGGAGATGCGCCGGAACTCGTAATTTTCGCAATAACGGGTGATCCGTTCATCAATCTCCGGCAAATGCGCGAGCATGCCTTCGATAAGAGGTTGTGCGAATTGCCGGACACCAGCCTTCGCCGGACACAGCTCCCAGAACTCCTCGATTTTCTCTGGTCCGTCGCCGGCGTGAAGATCGCGCCAGAAGTGGTATTGAAGGGCCGCTCGGCGCGCGGAATGACGTTTGCCCATGGCTACTTGCGTAGTTCCGCAACCAGATTGGCCATTTCAACCGCAGCCCGCGCCGCTTCGGTTCCCCGGTTGTGCTCATCGTCAAGGCACCGCTTCTTGGCCTGGGCTTCGTTCTTCAAACTTTGGACGCCATGGATGACGGGCACGCCGTGCTCGAGCGAAATCCGTTGCAACGCATGCGCCACGACCTCCCCAATATGCTGCGCATGGTCGGTCTCTCCCTGAATGATCACTCCCAGGGCAACGATCGCGTCCGGTTTCTTTTTCACAGCCACTTCGCGGACGAGGAGCGGGATTTCGAAAGCACCCGGAACGAGATGCAGGACGACATTGGAAGCGGGTGAGAGCGAACGCAGCTCATCACTACAATGATTGACGAGTCCCTGGACGTATTTGGCGTTGAACTGGCTCGCGACGATGACAAATCCGCGTTTCACGTTGATGACGCGCGGCCGCGGCGGAACGAATTGGGACATGCGAGCTGGAATGACTAATGACCAATAACTAATGACGAAGGAATGACGGAGCGCGGGCGCGGCTGTTCCCACTTTCGTACTTCGTCATTCGCCATTCGAAAATTCGTCATTTTTACAGCAAGTGTCCCATTTTGACCCGCTTGGTTTCCAGATACTTGGCGTTATGCGGATTCGGCTCACTTCGGATCGGCACCTGTTCGACCATCTGAATGCCATATCCTTCCAGTCCGACTACCTTCTTCGGATTATTCGTTAGGAAACGGAACTTGCGGACTCCGAGATCATAAAGGATTTGCGCTCCAATCCCGTAATCGCGCAGGTCGCCGGCAAAACCGAGTTTGGCGTTTGCTTCGACCGTATCGAGACCTTGCTCCTGCAACTTGTAGGCGTGAATCTTTGCCGCGAGACCGATGCCGCGGCCCTCTTGCCGCATGTAGACCAACACTCCGCCGGCTTCGCTGATTTGCCGCAGCGCCGCGTGTAATTGGTTGCCACAATCGCATCGACGCGAGCCGAAGACGTCACCGGTCAGACATTCGCTGTGCACTCGCACCAACGTCGGTTTGCTTTTGGAAATCTTCCCTTTCACAAGCGCGAGATGATGAGCGTTATCGATCGTCGAGCGATACATGTGCAGGTCAAAATCGCCGTAGTCCGTCGGCAGTTTCACCACTTGCTCGCGCACAATCAGCTTTTCGCGGAGCCGGCGGTGGGCGATCAAACTTTGGATCGTGCAGATCCGCAGCTTGTGTTTCTTCTTGAACTCCATCAACTCAGGGAGACGCGCCATCGTCCCGTCGTCGTGCAGGATTTCGCAAAGCACACCGGCCGGCTGCAACCCCGCCATCCGTGCGAGATCAACCGCGGCCTCGGTGTGACCGGCGCGACGCAGAACGCCACCTTCCTTCGCGCGCAAGGGAAAGATGTGACCCGGTTGAACGAGATCCTCCGGTTTTGATTTGGGGCGCGCGATCGTGCGAATGGTCGCGGCCCGATCGTGAGCGCTGATTCCAGTGGTCACGCCTTTGGCCGCGTCGACCGAGACGGTGAAATCGGTCCGATACATTTCCCGGTTTTGCGCCACCATTCTTTGCAGCCCGAGCTGATCGGCGCGTTCGCTCGAGATCGGCACACAGATTAGCCCCCGCCCGTGCAAGGTCATGAAATTGATCGTCTGCGGCGTCGCTTTCTCCGCCGCCATGATCAGATCGCCTTCGTTCTCGCGGTCGGCATCGTCGGTCACGATCACAATTTTCCCCGCGGCGAGGTCTTTGAGGACATCGTCAATCGCGTCGAATTGAAACGCTTCCCGCGCTTGGATGATCACCCCAATACCATTGCCGCCGCGCCGGTCATCGGCAACGGGAATTAACGGAACTCACTTCGCGCTCGTCGCGACAATTGCCTCGCGTCGATACATGTCCCGATTACTACCCTGGAATTCCGCTTTGAGCTTCACTTCGAAATGCGAGAGATCGACCAAATCCCAGCGGGTAAACTTCCAGTGTCCGCCTTTGCCCGTCTCATGTTCAAAGCCGGCCACGAGATGGACGGCGTCGTCCAGGACCTTGTTCGTCGTGGTCTTCGGTTCGAAATAAAACGTGCGAAAACTGCTCTCGCGGCTGCCGGCGGCGTAGAGCTTCGGGTCGAGGTAAAAGACACGCTTCGTTTCCTTGTCGACGACTCGCAAATCAGGATAACCCGAACGTTGCACCCGGTTTTCGGCCGTGTGTGGAAAATCGCAGCTCAGTCCAGGCGCAGAATTGAGCAGGTCGCGCAGCAAATCCTCGAAATGACTGCTGACTTCATTTATCCGCGCGATGTTCTCGATCGCGCTCCCGGGTTCATTCAAGCGCCTTACGACTTCGTCCAGGGCGGCTGAGATCTGCTTGATGACGCGCTGGTCGATCTCGTTCTGCGGATCAATCGCGATCACTTTCTTGCCGGTGGCGTCGAAGATTACCTTGGTGAACGGGATTCCGCGCAGTTGTGTGTCTTCCCGAAGCAACCACGGGATCAGCGAATCAACCGGGGGTTGGGGAGGGGACGCACTCGGCTCTTTGGCGAAAGAAGATTGTGAGGCAAAGATCGCGGCGCCCGCGACGAGTAAACAAAACGTCATCATTCGCATCTGGCGCGATGAGTCATTCAGTTCTGCGGGTACGCCCATTGCGCTGTCCGCGTTTCCGCGCCGCGTTCATCAACCACTCAGCGGCGCGCTGCGTCAGTTCAGTGCCATTCGTTAGGCCAAGCTTTTGCTTAATTCGCTGACGGTGCGTCTCGATTGTCTTCACGCTCAACTGCAGTTCGGTCGCGACCCGGGCTGTGCCAAAACCGCTCCCGATGAGGCGAAAGACCTGTAATTCTCGGTCGCTCAGTTGGCCGTAAGCTTCCCGCCGCGTGTCCACTGATCCGTTCGCCAGCATTTGCAACAACCCGCGCGCGACGGTTGGGCTAGCATAGAGTTCGTCCGCGGCGATTCGTTCCAGCGCCTGCAGCACGTCCGCCGTTTCGTCCGCTGCCACCACATAACCACGCGCTCCCGCCTTGAAAGCCCGCTGCACCGAGAGCAAATCGATTCGCGCCGTTACGACCAGCGCGCGCGCCGCCGAATTCATTTTCTTGAAGTCCTTGAGTAGGGCAATGCCGTCCCCATGCTGCAGACTCAAGCTGAGCACGACGAGCGCGGGCGAATGCTCCGTGAAAATGCGCCGAGCCATTGGTGCGTCTCCCGTCTCGCCGATAACCCGGAAGCGCCGACTCGATTTAATCAAAGTCGTTAGGCCAAAACGCGTCAATGGCGCGTGATGCACAATCAGAACCGACAATTTTTTAAGGGGGAGCATAAAGGGCGTGGCTTGAATAACTAAACGGTTTTTATCGGGATTACGGGTCCACGGCAACAGCGAAAATCTACGCTGCGGCGCATCGCGATACTTTCGGGGCCGTTGTCAGGGAATCCTCGACGAGCAGGTCGGGGTTTTGCGCACCAGAATTCAATTTGAATTCAGGTGGTCCTCCCGATAGGCAAAAGAAGCGCCACCTGCTTTCCTCGTCGCATGCGGTTTTCGTGCGGTTCCTCCCCAAGCACCCCGAGTGTTTTCGTCCGAAGGCTCGCTGGCGCGGAAGCGATCATTTGGGCGAGAGACCGGCGCACCACCGGCGCCATAGCCTGACCTACTCACCATGCCAGCAAGAAAATCGAAAACGAAACCCAAGGCGGCAAGCAAACATCACCCGATTTTAAAAAGGACGCGGCGTTCGCTTCAAAAATCGCCCCCTCCCAGCACTGGGCAGGTCTTGGTCGATGGTGCCCTGGCAGGCACGGGATTTCGACAAAGGAGGGACCCGGCCGACGACGCCTTTCCGCTGAGTGCCGTCACGCCGGCGGTGGATGATCCGCGCTCGCAGGAAAGGGTTTGGCTGCTACCCGCTCACTTGCTCAACCAAGGCAGTACTAACTCATGTGTTGGCCATGCTTGCGCACATTTCATCCTGGCCGCGCCGATCATGGAACACTCGACCGATCCGATCGCGCTCTGGCATCGCGCACAGCAGATCGATGAATTTCCTAACAATGAAGGCACGAATACCGGGACGAGCGTTCGGGCCGGTTTCAAGGTGTTGCAGGAGCAGAACCTGATCACAACTGACTACCGGTGGGCAGCGAACGCCGATGAAGCATTGCGTTTCGTACTGAAGCGGGGGCCGCTCGTTGTCGGTACCAAGTGGTATCCGGGCATGAGTGAGGCAAGAGATGGAGTGCTTCGCCTGACCGGGAATCCTGGTAACACCGGTCACGCCTATCTCCTTTTCGGCTTCAGCCCAGATGCCGATTCGTTTTTAGTCGCAAATTCCTGGGGTCGATCGTGGGCAACAGATGGCATGGCCTTTCTCCCTTATGACGCATTTGAATTACTTCTCGAACAAGGAGGTGTGGCATGTTCCGCCATCGAAAGCTAGCAGTCGTCTGTGCACTTTTCATCGCGCTTCTAAGCGCATGCGTCACTCAGCCACCGCCCCCGCCGCCAGCACCGTCACCCGCGCCCGTCGCCGTCCAGGGCTATCACCTTACTCTTTACGATGTAAACGGTGTTGAAACCAATAGCTACGACCTGGGACCGAACGACATCATTCGTGACGATCCACTGCATCAGGAGATTTGGTTTCGCGTTAATGGCCAGGAAAAACATTACCATGGTTCTTACAAAAAAGACCGGCGTTAACGATAGCAGTCCAAACTCAGCACTAACCGCAACACCGTTTTCTAATGATGCCTGACATCAGAATTTTATTCGTTCACGGCATGGAGCACTGGGGAAGCGAAACTGCACCCGGACAATGACCCGGCATGGATTCATCGGCTGTGAACTCTACGGCAGCTATCGCTTTTAAGCGAGGAACTCCCCCCATGAAAATAGTCAAACAAATAGCAGCCGGCCTGCTCGTAATTGTTCTTTCGGCAGAGCTGATTAGCTGCGCTTCACAAAGCACCGACACATTGGCAATGGTAGCAGGAGCTAATGCATATCGACTTCGAGCTAAATACGATACTGGTGCAAAGCTGGATGCAGCAATCAACGCCGCGCAAAATAATCCGGAAGAGCGTAATCTTCTCTTGAACGACCTTATTCTTATTGTCGACCTTCACTATTACTCCTGGGAGAAGCGCCTCTATGACAAGAAAGCCAGTTTCGATCTTGGAACAGACGCGATCTTACTTGGAATTGGCGGAGCCACCGCTCTCTCGGGCACAACAGAGCTCGCCAATATTCTCGGTCAAATCACGACTGGAATTACCGGCTTAAAGGCGAGCGTCGATTCCGACCTGCTGCTAAAAAATAGCATCCCTGCGATCGTCGCGAAAATGCGCGCGGGACGCGCGACGCAGCTTGCGAAAATGCAACAGGCCATGACGAAGACTCAAAATGGGAAACCGACCGGACCAAGTCCCACTGACCAATATTCTATTCAGCAGGGCCTGATTGATCTTAACACTTATTATACCGCAGGCACCTTCGTCGGTGCGCTGCAGGACATCACGGCCAAGGCCGCCGACGAAAAGCAGACTGCGGATGAACGGATCGAGGAGCTTAAACCAAGTGCGAGCCCAACACCAAAACCGTAAGCGCTTCATAGTCTCCTAAAATTTTTGCCAGAAGGCTCTTCGCCCGATCCTATATGCTCCAAAGTCTCGATGCGCTTATCGCGTTTGCGGTTGTTTTCACCGGCGCAAGCACCTTCGTTACAGCCATCGTCCAAATGGTCAGCGCGACACTCAGCCTGCGCGGCAAGAACCTGGCCAACGCACTCGCGCTTACGTTGCAAACGATCGATCCCAAGATCGGCGGCCAGGCGCATGCGCTCGCTGCCCATCTACTCAGCGATCCTTTACTTTCGGATTCCATAAGACCCGACAAGGACCGCGGCGATGGGAAGCCACTCAAGGGTATTAGCGATCGGACGGAAGCATGGAGCGCATGGAACCCCGGATGGTTCGGCAGAGCGACGCGGCTTGCGAATGCCGCGCGTCCCGAGGAAATTTATAGTCTGCTCCAGAAATTCGCCAAGCGGGGTGCAGATCTAGAGAAAGGCGCAAACCAGCGAGTCGCGTCCGCGAAAATAAAAGGTTCCACGAACCGAACAAAGGACCTGCAGAACCTTGCCATTGGCGTGCTTAACGCCTTGGGAACCCCGGCGGAAAAGGTTGATGAACCAAACACAAAGTCAGGTGGCGCCGCTGGTCATGCGCTCGACAGTGTGGCCACCGCACGGCAGCGTTTCGATAAGTGGTTTGGAATGGCCGAGGATCGCTCTCAGCAATGGTTTCAACTCAACACGCGCATCATAACCATCATGGTCAGCGCAATCGTTGCACTCTTTCTCCAGCTTGACGCCATCGACATCTACGAGACGGCTAACCGGGCTGCCACTTCACATGATCTTCTTGCCAAAAGCGCCGAACAAGTTAGCGCCATCGCCGCGCGTGACCACGCGCTGCTTCCGGCTCTGCTCACGCAGTGGCACGCCAACCATCCAAATGACGAGATTTCCGACTGGACGAGCATTAAGACCGCCGACGACTTGGAAAGAGAGCTCGCCGCGCTCCCGGCCAATAAGGGCAAGGATATTCACGCAGAATTTACGGACCTGACAAAGAAAGAAATACCTAAGTACTATGAGGACCAACGGGCCGACGTTGATGCTGTCGCCAAAGCCGTCGGACTTACGGGATACGAAATCTTTCCCCCGACGGGCGGACGCTGGCCCAATCATCGCTGGGACTACGACCATCTGTTCGGCACCTTTGCCGCTATCATCCTTCTGACGCTCGGCGCGCCCTACTGGTATAATCTGCTCAAGAACCTGACCAGCCTCCGTCCCGCGCTCGCCCAGATCATCGCCGGAGAAAAGCAGCAGGATCAGGGTCAGCCATTAGCGTCCTCACGTTAAATGTTTTCATGCATTCGAGCTTAAGAGTAAGAGTAAGAGTAAGAGTAAGAGTTACAGTCATGACCAGGTGGAGGAATTAAATGTCTAAGAAAAAATCAGCTGAAATTAAAGTGGGAATGACAGTCGACGTTGACGGAGCCCCTAACGCTTATGGACCGGACAATAGTAAGGCGCTCGACTTTGAATTGAATGCTCACGTCGACGCAAAGAAGAGTGGAAAGATCGTTGGCTATCGCACGAAGAACAATGATGGTCGCACACCTGTCATCCAGGGTCCGGGCGATCCGTGCCCCGGCTTTTATGTCGCCGAGACTTATTATACAGATGTGACGAACACCAACGCGAACGATCCTCGCCGGTACGTCAACGCGGCGGAAATTAACTATACCCTCTACGCTACCGTGGCTAAAGATGCGGGCGTCAGAGCGGGGGATTTCTGTGTCTGCCATAGCCTTAGCACACGGCGCACGGTGTTCGCGATAGTCGGGGATTCTGGACATAGCAGCGGTGCGGAAGGCTCTTTGGCACTCCTGCAGCGACTCGGCTATCCATTCAAAAACGGGAAGTATGACAGCGTCGAAAAGAAGGAAATTTTGGTTCGTTATTTCGCGGGAACGAATCCGAATAAGCGTTTTTTCTTTACTCAGGCTGAACTAGACACCGCGGCGCAAGGGCTGAACCTCGACACGGACTTTTCCAGCGAGCATCCGGGTGATTCCGGCACCCTGGTGCTGGCTGCGGTGGGCCACACCGAAGCGCCACGCTTGCAGCCATTCGCCCCGCTCGATCAGGCGCAATCCAAATCGCCGCCGGCATATCCTGGCCATCTCGTCGAGCGGGATGACGAGGATACCGACGCGGTGGAACTCATCCAACAGCGGCTAAAGGAGCTAGGCTTCACCCAACCGAGCTCGAAAGGCCCGAAGCCCCTTGCGGTGGATGGCGGCTTCGGGACGAACACCTTTGACGCGGTCGAGCTTTTTCAAATGCGGCACACCGATCTCGACGGCCGACCTTTGGTCGTGGATGGACGCGTTGGCGCAGCCACCTGGGGCGCGCTGTTTGGCCGTGACGCGGTGCCAATGTCGCCGGTCGAGCCGGACAGCGATCTTGCCGCGATGGTCGTCGCAGTTGCTGCGAGTCAGATCGGAGTGCTTGAACAACCTCTTGGCAGCAATTCTGGTCCTGAAGTAGACGCCTACCTAGCATCGGTCGGACTCGATCCAGGTAACTATTGGTGCATGGCGTTCGTTTTTTGGTGCTTCCGCGAATCGGCGAAGGACCTGAGTGTGAAGAATCCAGCAATCAAGACC